>MDSV01151142.1_pt1 | contig 15063 bp, 24 predicted proteins | sample 810851 | NCBI WGS metagenome assembly MDSV01 (sample SAMN05326640, study PRJNA326480) | marine metagenome | isolation source: seawater | place: Atlantic Ocean: North East | collected 2012
TAAAGAAATTTGGATTGATAATGGTAAAATGGATGGGGATGATATAGCAGCAGGAATGTATGGTGCTCTTTCAGTCGGTATTACTATTGAACTTGATGATTTACTTAAAAGAAAAAAGAAGAAACTTAGATAGTTTCTAAAAAGTGTAATTAAAAAAGCTGATATCTTTCTTAAATGTTTTTTCAATCAGCGTTTTTGTGTAATCATTGTATGCTTTTTTATAATCAGTTGGTGATTTTGGATTTACATTTTTTGGTGTGTTTGTTAATTCTATCCTTCCATTTGTTAAAGTGTAAACATCTTTAATAACTTTATCAAATTCTTCTAATTTACCAATGTAATCAACCCCAATATTTCCATCTTCATCAGTTAACCAATCGAATTGATTTCTATGAAGAGTTGGTTGTCTACAAGAATCACTTGCATATTTTATATTTTCACAAAACTCAGTAAAGTTCATATCTTCTCCAAATTGTAATCCTTCTCGTCTATGATACAATGATACCACTCTTGACCAAGGATTTCTTACTAATGAAAATTTAAACATCTTATTAAAATTTCTATTAGCTTTATTTTTTATTTGTATGTTATCTAAAACTCCCGTTGATGGAAAAGTTTCATTCATACCCAAGCTATTTTTTAATTCTTGAAAGTAAAAGAGTTGTTTAATTTGTTGAATATCCAAGTGAGAGTTTGCAATCAAAGGCCTATCGGTATGAAATTCTTTTAATTGCTTTCTTATAGTGGTTGTTCCACACTTAGGAATAGCAACAAATATTACCTGTTTGTTGAAATTAACTGCTTGATTTAAATTATAATTTTCCATTAAAACAAAGTGTTATCTTTTAAATACCCTATTAGCTTTTTGCTATCACCCAGCGATTGTTTATGACCACTATTAAATCTTTTGTTCGAATTTCTTACTTCTGTAAAAATGTTATATCTATCTTTTGATTTTTTTAATCTAGTACTAGTCCATCTATAGTGATAAATTTTTATTTTATTTTCAGTTATATTAGATTCATCTTTGAGATGATGTGAATTAGCTAATCTCTCAGATGATGGAAATATACATGGTTTTATTGGATACTTCCAGTTACTTCTATTACTCTGTATTGGAAACTGTTCTTCTATTGATTGCTCAGTTACTTTTTTTGTTTTACCATTTATTGGTTCTCTATCTATCAACTTACCCCACACATAATTTGATGTTATTGATTTAGTATGTTGTTGGAACTCATCAATATCAGATAAAAGAATATGCGATTCATTTGAATGTTTTATTATATCATTAAACTTATCTATTTTATCTATATCATTAAAATTACCAATCCACTTTTCAAAATTTAGTTTAGCTCCAATAAAAGGTAGTGTTGTTGGTAAATTAGAAAAATGTTCTGAATAATCTTTTATTTCGAAATCGTTTGCTTTATTTAATATAAAGTGAAATGAATAAATATTATACTTAGAATAGTGTTTACAAAAATGTGATATTAGTTCTGTATCATAATCTAATCCTATACAACATATTAATTTTATTTTCATATCAAAGAAGTTGCTTGGTGAGTTGTATTAATTGCAAAGTGAATTGATAATCTAACACCATCGGTAATATCCGTTACTTCATGTGGTTCAGTTCTACCAAATGTAAATAATTCTCCTATACCAACATTAAGTTTTTTAGAATTTATAATAAAATCACCCCCATTATAGTTATCATTTAATAAATACCCAGCCGATAATATTGTATTGGCTGATGTGGATGTATAACTTACCTTATCTGTATGTTCTCTAAAAAAGTTTCCCTTTTCATATTTTAGTAAGGTTATAAACTCAGATACTTCATAAGTTTCATCAATCTGCTTTACATCTTTATTTATTAGTTCTTTAATAAAATTAAATTCTGTAAATAATGATAGCTCTAAGGTTTTACATCTTTTGAATTTTAAATCATAATCTATAAAATTCTTAGAGTAATCTTTTTTATTGTAAATATCTAATATATGTTCTACATCTACATTATGCATATTCTTGTAGTAATCTTAATATCTCATCTAAAGATTCGTGTCTATGGTTATCCATTAGAGTTACCGCATAAACATATTGTGATTCTTTAACCTTTGGTACTTCATGTATTGCTGAATCATTTGGAAACTTTAAATCAATCTGTTGTGGGTCTCCAGTTAGAATCATAGTTGACCCTTTACCCAATCTACCCAACACCATACTAAGTTGTTGTTTAGTTAAGTTTTGAAACTCATCTACGATAACAACTGCATTTTCAAAAGTTCTACCCCTAAAGTGTGATAAGGATACTAACTCAATATTTTCATCAGATTCCATTTTTTGTAATATGTTTGGTTTATTATAAACCTTTCTCATATTAGAACGAATAGGTACTAACCAAGGTTCCATCTTTTCATCTAATGAACCCGGTAAGTATCCATTATCTTCGTTTGATACTGTTGGTCTTGTTATGATGATTTGATTAATCTTTCTTTGGAAAAACATATCTAATCCAATTTGTACTGCGAGTAGGGTTTTACCACTACCAGCTTTACCAACTACAAAGTTATATGGATGATATAATATAGCAGTTTTTGCTGATTTTTGTTCTTCTGATAAGGTTATTGAAAATCTTACTTTTCCTTTTGGCGGTGTTTTGTTTATATTTTCTGCCATTTTAATTAAATTAAATTAATGATTGGGTGTATTGTAAATCCGCTCTGTAATCTAAAATACAATGTAACCTATCGGTACTTCCATCATTCTTAACCCAATGAGGATGATAGTGATTATTTATTTCCCATAACTCGCCAACGTTCATATGTACTACTTCATCTCCTATACCAAAATGTACATTTTTATTTGTTTGAATTGGTAAGTGAATTCTACTGTCTACTTTTAAACTAGCCATATCATCCTCTTCAGCATTTGTTGCATCTGTATGCCTTGCTACTTCTTTACCAGCTGGTAGGTTTACTATAACAAATCTTAATATTTTTCCGTTTGATTTATATATTGATTGTATTTGTTTTTCTATTTTTAGTATTTCATCTTCATACATTGAATACCATTCAGATTTTGTTCCTATATTTCTACTGTATTGTTCATCGAATAAAATAGGTAGTGTAGTTGTGGATGAGTGGACAGGATAGGTTTCTTGTCTGAATCTATGCTTATTCCAATCATTTTCTGTTTGCTTGGATACCACCTTTACTAAGTTAGTAGTATCGTACTTTCCTATATTTTTGTACAACCCTTTCACTCTTTTATAAATTTAGATTCACTCACTCCTAATTTGTGACAGTTTAGTTTTGATGCTCTATTCCAATTATCAGCGTATCCATACAACCATTGATTTTTAGAAAGTAAATAAGAAAACGATTGATAATATATTTGAAAACCAGCGTTAGGTGGTGGATTTAAATTCTTTTGAAGATACACTCCACCCAAATAATTAGAATCACTATGTGGTAGTTCATTTATAGTATCTATCCAATTATGGGTAAATGCATCTGAAAACCAGCTCCAGCCTATAGCTTTATTAAAATCTTTGTGAAAAAATAATAACATAGATGATATTGTGTTTAATCGTTTTAAACACTTATCCATAGTAGGAATACCATCCCAATCAGGCAATTTATATTTTATTGACCTACATAAGAAGTCTATATCAGATAAATTATCCCTTAAATGAAATGGGTTGTTATTACCGATAACTTTAAATGAAATGTTAGAATCTCTTTCTATCTTTCGAGATTCAAATACATCTCGGTGTACTCGCATTTGATAAAACGCATCTTTACTCATATAGAGTTGTTTATAATAAGTATTTACTTTTTAAAGAAGGTGTTCTACATTTTTTAGTTTTATCAAAAAATGTTAAATCTAATTTGATATCTTTTTCTATTAAGGATTTCTCAGAATATACATCTTCATAGTAGTTTATTGGTAAGTTAAATTCCTTAGATATATTTTCTAATTGAACTCTATTAGCAATAATACTCTCTTTGGTTTTTTCAATTGTATCAGCTGATATCCTTTTTAATTCATCTTCATTCCATTTAGTATGTGGAATTCTTACATCTCTATCTAATAATACAGCTAAAGATTCAACTTGCTCTTTTATATTATATCTACTCAATAAAATAATATGTTGGTATTGGTTGATAATATCTTTGTAAAAAGTAGGATACTTTAAGTGTGGATATGATATTATTTTAACCACCTGAGAATCCTTTACCTCCCATCTACGAGTATGTAATTGTGTTGGACGTGGTTCGAAAAGTGATTCGTAGTTGTATGCTGAAGAGATTGATTGAAGTAAATTCGTACTACCCGAGCGTGGTGTAGCAATTATCAATATGTTTTTCACATTTATGAATTTGCTGCTAAGAAGTTATTCTTAAATGCATCAACTATAGCTCGTACCTTAATTCGTTCAGCTTCACTAAGGTTATAAACTTCTCTTTGAGTTTTAGCATCTTTTACTGATATTGATTTGTATATTACTGGTTTTGCCATAATTATTTGTTGTGTACTATTATTCCGTTTGCTATATAAGAGTGTAATTTATCAACTGTAATATTATAAACTCTTTCATTTGGATTAGACCTTACTACTCTAATATCTTCTACTTTAATCCATAAACCATCTTCATTTATTTTATCTCCCACCTTTAAAACTTTGGGTTCTTGTTGAGATTTATAGGGTTCTTGATTAGGACTTGGTACTAATGATTTCCAACCATCTTTTGTTAAAAAAGGATGTTCTGGTGTAAATTCTATTTCGGTATCGTTGATTGTATATAGTGATGGTTCATCTCCTAATGATTTACAAGCATCTGCATGTGAACCAACGGTATGTCTGTGGTCTATTGCTGTAACAATACCTTTATCTATTTTTTCTCCATCCCATCCCAATACTTCATCACCTACAACAATATCTTCAATATTTTTTGTATCTCCATTTGATAGAGATATCTCAGTACCAGCTGCAAAACAAGTGAAATCAAAAAAGAATCTTGGGTTATGTGTTACAAGTGATACTGTATTTAAATCTTGACCCGAACCACTTATTATAAAGTTATCAACTTCTTCCACGTCTATATCATAAAATTTGTAATATAATTCAGAAGAACCAGATGGCATATCTTCAAATATTACAATGTTGTTTTCAGTTAAATCAATCAATGAACCATCTGATTTTGGAATCCAATGTATATCAGGATCAATTCGTTCTATGGCTTTATATTCTATTAGATTTGAGCCAGTATCATATACTAATATTGATTTATGTTCTAATATAATCTCATCTCCCTCAGATGTTTTAATCTGATAAGCTGCTTGTGTACTTACATCATTTACCACTATTTGTTCTATTATAGAGGATGTTAAAAAAGAACCACTTGGAAATTGGTTTCCACTATGTGACCATTGTGGATTTCCTTCACCATCTGTAGAAGAACCTGATACATAATATGAATCAATCCAAGAACCAGTTGTTAAAGTTGCAACATCTGCGTATGAATCATCTTGTAATCTTATCTGAGTACCCTGTATTACTCCTCCTTTTGAATCTATAAATGATGAGGGATGATTTGTAGATAAAGAATAAAAATGTTTTTTAGGAAATTCATCAATCCAACAATCTCCATATACTGAATGTGATACTGGTTCTACTTTTCTAAATGAACGTGCTTCTTCCAATGTAGGCCAATCTAAAATTGCTCTACATTTATAATCACCAACATAACAAGTGTGTAAAGAACTACCACTTGAATACATTATTTGATAACTCCTATATGATTCAGCGTAATCATTAGCTGAACCCGAGTTCCAATAATATGTTTCTAAAAATCCCCCGTCAGTATCAACTTCATCTTTTAATAATTGAATTGATGAGGTTACATAAACATCATCAGAGCCCGTTTCCCCTACTGAATAGAATCTTGATTTACTCCAACCACTTTCTTGAAATCCATCAGATGTCATTTTATATGCAAAATCAGGAATTCTATCATCAGTATTTTGTTTGAAAGCCCAATGCTTTACAGTACCATCTTCATGCCAATCTACTTCATCTACACCGATTGTATCAATTAAACCAAATGCCGATGATGAGTGAAATACACCAGGTACCATACTTCTGTTATCCGCATCAATCATCAGTTTGTGTATGTTTAATTTATGTTTAGCATATGTAGAATCTAATATAGCATTTTCATCATAAGCTAATCTAATTATAAATTTATTTGATGCATCTGTTATTGATACTGGATATATTGTATCTCTACTTTCTACATGTCTGTTAAATGTACCTGTAAACTCACTCCATTCATCTAATGATTCGGATAGGTTATTTACAAAGTTTGTTTGAAATGATTTATATACAACATCAATTGTATCAATTGAATTGTTGTTTATAATGGTTTTTAAATCCGTAAAATCCAATGATGATGTAGATGCAAATGCGGTATCAGTATTCACCTCAAGTAATTTTAAATTACCGAGTGAATCTGAAACTAAGTCAGCTGAAAATAGTGTACCTTTCATAAATTGTTTAAACTCTTTCTATGTTAATAAATATATAGTTTCTATAAAATCAACTTAAAATTCTTCGGGATAGTCCTCTTTCTTAAAATAATTTAACCAAGCTCTTTCGTATGTAAAATATCCTAATGTTTTTATAATTGTATCTATACCACCAACAGCCAGTCCAAATTTCCAATTTCCACTAACCAACCAACCAACCCCTATTGTAATTGAGGTAGCGATGATTCTCCAAACTATTGTCTTTAGTAATGTTTCTTTATAACTTGCCATCTTTTCTCATACCTAATCTTATATCTGTAGCAGATATTCGCTTGATTTGTTCTGGTGGTTCGTGTTCTATAACATCGTAACCAACACCTCTACCATAATTTACAGATTCAATATCAGGTATAATTATTACTTTTATTCTACCCTCTTTTATTAAATCCCTTAATTCATACTTAATAATTCCCTTAATATCTTTAGCAGACCAAGGTTGTTCTTCTGATGTTTCTACATCTCTTATTGCGATACAAACATTCTTACCTTCTTTTAATCTTTGGTCTATTAACCATCTATGTCCTTGATGCCAAGGCTGCCATCTTCCTATAAATAAACTGTATTGTTTCATATTAAACTTCTTTGTTTTCTTTTAACTGGTGGGTCAAACATTCCCCTTATCTTTAAATTTTCTTTTATATCTCTAATTCTTGCACACTCTAAGTATTCTTCTTTTTGTAAGAAAAAATTCATACAATAGTTTAATACATCTTGATATTCTGTTTTATGTACATAACATATCTTATCTCTACTTAGTTCTAATAATGGGATTGCAGTATGTCCTTCTTGCGCAGATTCTTCAATTACACTAACAACCTCTTTGTAAATATTCATACCATTTTTATCCATATATCGTTGTATTACAGAGTGTCCTCCATAATTTAAATATTTTTTCCAATATAGATTATGAGCTAGTCTTGGTTTTCTCATATCTATAAATATGAACCTAAACTTTTTCTTTCCAAAGAACCTGTACTAAAACTATTAAAAAACATAAAATTAATTGTACAAATATTTTAGATGTTACTGGTTGTTTAAAAAAGTAAGCTGTCAACCAAGCATATGATATGATTCCTAATATAAATCCTAAGAATCTATTGGGCCATAAATCGCCACCAAAGGCAGTTACACCATAGTATGTTCCTTTTAAAAACATCCAAGTTATAGGTATAGCAACTATGTACCATCCCCACCATTCGGGTTTGTATTTAGGGTTTATGAATTGCCAATTGTGTTGAAACCAAACTGCTATTTGTGCAGATGATATTAGTATTAAAGCGTAAAGTAAGTATAACCAATTAAAGTTTTGCATTATATAAGTTTTTTAGTATAGTATTCTGTAATCCAGTTGTGAAGGTATTTGGCTATTTCAATATGTCCAAAATAACCCGGATGATAATCTGTATCTCCGTTATGTTTTTCTAAATCGTTTCCAATATGTAATTTTTTTTCTTTCCAATACCATTGTACCATACAATCACCACCATCCCATTTTACTATCTTATTGTTGATATCTAATGTTTCATATATTTGTTTGTAGTGAGTTTCAGCATGTCCTCTGATAGCTTGGTTTATAATAAAGAACTCACAACCCAATTGTTTTAGTAATGAAAAGAATCCAATAAAATAATTTGCTTCTTTGTTATAATGATGTTTTTCATTTACAAAATGCTTAAAGTAACTTTCTAATTCATCTTTAATTTTAGCTCTGTCATCAATATCATCGGTACAATCTATAGGGTTTATACAATTAGAAGTTACAACATTAAATAATCTATCTAATCTATTTGAGTATATTTCATCTCTGAATCCAGATGTGGTTTCTATTATAAATAAAGTATCATCTATAGAATCTAAGTTTTTGTTTATGTATTCCATACACATTCTCATAGCTCTCATAGAAGAACCACCGCCTCTACTTTCATCAATAAGTTCTACACCCATTGTTTTTGCTAACCGAGAAGGCCAGTTAATACTTATTCTACTATCCAATTGTTCTTCACCACCAATAACTTCCCAAGGCTCAATCCCATAGAATTTACCATAGCTATCAAAGTATCGAGAGTGACACAAAGGCCAACCATGAGTAACACTACTCCCATTTGTATATAACCTTTTAAATTTTTTCATTAAGTAAGTTTGTGATATCGTTTGTATAGCTTATCTCCACCGAATAAATCATAAACGGCATAAGAGAAATACCTACCTACAAACTGAGTAAGTTGTCCCTTTAAGTTATTTTTTGGTAATACACCTAAATCATAAGCCATCCATTCTGTCCAAGGTTTACATAGGAAATATATAGCTGGTGTATATTGTGGTTTCTTTCTCATAAATTCTACAACCTTTCTAGCCCACATTTGATAACCTATTACTAACTTAGGGTCAGTAATAAATGTTTTATCTCCCCATCTTTCATCCGCATCCCATATGTGTTCTGGTAAATATCCTTGTTGATATAATTCATTACATATAATCTTTTTCTTTTTCTTTGGCGTTGAGGTAACTTTTGCTTCTACGGTTGGTTGTGTTTCACCTTTAAATCTAACCTTTGGCGCCTTACCTGCGGATGCTATAATTGCATCTCCATCAGAAGCAGTATCTCTAACTGTCCAAGGATTAGCTCCCATTTGATAAATTTGAGATGGTGTTCTTACACCTTGATTCACACTTGTTTTTCTTGTTATATAATCAATATGTCTAATCCATATATCTTTAATAGCTAATTTATAATCAACATCTACCATCGCATAATCATCTTCTTTCTTAAATTGTTCACTATATGTAGAGAAGTTTGGGTTAGAAGTGTTCATAGAAATAATTGGTACAGCGTTTCTATCTATTCTAAAATATGGATTATTTTCACCAGCGGCTCTTTTGAGCTTTTGATGATATTGAAATGAAGTAATAAAATCACCATCCCATTCTAATATAAAATTCATATAAGTACCTAATACATATCTTACTTGACTTAAGCTTGGTGGAGTTCCCTCAAATGATACAGCCAACCCTGGTGTAGGGGCTGTATTATTAAAATGTCCTTTTAATCCTGATGGAGTATAAGATGGATTTATTTCTTCTTTAGCTGGAGCTACTGAGGATTCTTCTGCTGGATATTGATTAATATATGTATCCAGTGGTTTGTATGGTGCAATTTCAACCGCTAGTTTTCCTCCCCCTCGACTTGGTCTATACTTACTAGCACCACCTCCTGTAAATGAAGGTGTATCTATTCTATCTCTTGGTTTTGGTTTTGGTTTTCCAACTGGTTTTGGTTTTGGAAGTTTTACAATCTCAGTATTTCTTCTTCTTCGAAAAAATCCTCCACTGTTATATTTTTTACCCGTATAGAATTTACCATCCGTATGTTGAAAGTATGGACCTGAATATGGTGCTTTTGTTTTTTCATTTACCCAACCATCGGATGTTGAACTTGCGAATAGTGAGGTGGGTGATACTGGCTTTGCGGGAATTTTTCTATCCTTTTTTGTTCTACCGAATATCCCTTTGTATAGTTTGGATGTATTTCCACTTGGTTTTTTTGGTGCTCTAGAAGATGGAGGATAGGTATCTCTTACTATAAGTTCTCTATCTCTAGGTCTTTTTGGTCCAAATGGTTTTCTTCTAACTGCCATACCTATAAATATGTGGATTTATAATTTACTTCCCACTAATTCGTGATATGCCGTTTGATACGCATCCACTCGTCTACCATCATAATCTTCACTACCCATAATTTCACCAGCTCTATCTCTAACTTCTTTGAGCATGTTTACGGAGTGAGATTCCCACAAAATATCTTCGATATCTTTTTCTTCTGTACTCATTTGCTTAGTTGTTGTTGTAGTTTTTGGATTCTTAATTTAACATCATCTGTTTGTTTTTCCAATTTAAGTTTTATTATTTCTTCAATTATTTGATTAAATTCTTTTTTAGATGAGGGCATTTTTTCTTTTATTTAGTTTAAACATTTCTTTATTTGATAAGAATATAAATCTATTATCAAGTTGTACTCCTTTTAATTTTAAATCCTTAAAATCTTCGTTAAACCCTAATTGTAGAAACATCGTATCTTTATCTTCAATAAAGTTAGGTACTTCTGTAGGCCAAGGGTCTTGATAGAATATATGGGTTTCTTTGTTTATCTTTTCTACCAATGTATCCATTAAATCTAATGGTGGATACTCTTCCGTATGTGGTTCAGATTTGCTTCTAACAATTAAAACTACTCTATTATAAATATTGTTATTTACGAATTCCGCAATTTTTTCAATGTAAAACTTATCTAATAGTGGTTGAGGTATAACTTTATCACCACGAATTAGTAGTAATACAAACATATTATTTGGTATATCTTCTTTAAACATTTTTCATTTTATTAAAATAATCTTTAAATTCAAGCGAGTTCGAAGTAGAACTATCTGGGTTTTGACTCATTTTAAATTCTGAGAATCCTCCCTTTAGATGTGTACAAAAATCTTTACCATTCCACCTATATGTTCTTTCATCATAATTTGTTTCAAAGTTTGGGTTATCATAAAAAGGTGGTAGGTGATAAAAGTTTTTATTTTCTTTTAAGCATTTTATAGTAGCTCCATGATTAGTATCACCATATCCCCAATCAACATAGTAATCATCAAAGAATTCTTTTTTACACAAAAAGAAATAACAATCAGCTACTCCAAACTTTTTAGTTTTTAAATAACCACCATCTTCTGGAGAAAATTTGATTCTATTTCTATGGGCTGTTCCAAAGAGTGCATCAAGTTCTTGTTTGTTCATCACATACCCAGATATAAATAATTTTTTATAATCTGCTGAAATATATTCTGATTTTGTGAAGTGCATGTATTCTATCATTTCTTCTATAAAATCATTATGATAAAATATATCATTATGTTGGCAAATTATATAATCACCACTAGCGTGCTTTATTCCTACATTATAAGCCATAGAAGCCCACATTGTTGAATTGTTAAATACATTTATATTATATTTTTCAAAATCAGGTTGTTGTTTAATTTCTTCTTCACTATATCCCTGCCAACCTTTAACTATTTTTAGATTTGGTAGTTTTAGTTTAGGAAAATTATGAGTGTTATCAACTAAAATTATTTCTTTATCAACATCTTTTAAAACTTTGTTTATGTTTCTGATAGCTTCAATAGTACTAAGTACAATATTATCGTAATTGGTTTCTTTAAATGTCCACAAATGACCAAACTGACCTCCTTCTTCCAAAGAAGATGCGAATGGTATTATGATACTTACTCTAGCGTTATATACATCCATCATATTATATTTTGTGGTTTGTTTTCAAAAAATAATCCTCCATCTTCCATAAATAATTTAGAACCTAATAATAGTTTTCCGTTTTTAAAATTGTGTATTGATTCAATCTGTCCTTCTTTTGAATGTCTTGAATACCACTCCCATTGACCATCCATCTCATTGTTTTCATCATAACTTCCCTGTACTCTAATTTTTCCTGTCGGATAGTATTCTTTAAAGTAAGATGATGATTCTTTTAGGTTTTTTTCAATTTCTGATTTTTGTTTTCCTACTTGTCCTTCTATATGCCTTCCAGATAATGTAAAGTAATTAGTTATTCTTTCAATAATTGGTGTTACTAATTTTTGCTTATATAGTTTACCTTCTAAATCGTAATACGATGTTGTTGTACTCATTGTATCAACATTAGTTGATTTTCGTATTTTTTGTATTTTTTTTGAATGATATTCTACTTCTATTTTTGTACCAAAGTCATCATAATACATTTCTTTGTAAGGATTAATTTCATCAGTTTCAGTATATTCTTTTAAATACATTATCTTTCCATCACTTTGTGCTATATTACAAACACCTTTTTGTAACTTTACTTTTCCGTTCCAATGATATTCTGTATATTTGTATCCTATACATTTTTTAGAATCGGTATCACATTGTATATTTTCTTTTTTATAAATAACAGAACCATTTGTATGATATTTGATTTCAATTCCATCTTCTATAAAAGGTAGTCCACAATTCCATTTTAAGAGGTTTTCTTTATCTTCATTAATAACTGATTCAAGATTTGGATTAGTTTTTTTCCAATCTAAATACTCATCCCACTCTTTTTTATTAAATGGAAATATAACAGTATTAATAATCGTTTGGTCAAGTTTTTGCAAGTCCAACTTGATTACACAATCGTTATATAATGATTTTTTGTATTTAATAATCCCAGACATATGATGATGAATTATAACCATTAGTTAGATTTCCCAATCTTTGTATGAAGGATACATTACTTAGTTGTTGAACAGAATGTGGTAAGTAATCATGTATATCTATTCTATCTTGTCCTATAAAAACATCAGCTGGTAGTATTCCATTTGGAATATCTTTTACTAATTTCCTAGCTCCCTTTGGTGTTAATATGTAAGCATGTGCTCCAAACAACCACATAGTATCACAATGACAGAAATCATCTTCATCATTCCACACTCGGTAAACATCATGTTCTTTGTAGCAAATAGGTCTTAATCGTAACCCATCGGGTAGGTTTTCCCAATATAAGTTACTCATACCTTTTTTTATTATATCTTCACTTACTTTTGAACCTGATATTTCTACTCCATGTATAACCTCTTCTAAATTTTTCTTGCTCATAAAGACACCATTTTCAAAACTAAAGCTACCCCAGTTTGGAATTCCTAAGTTTATTACATCACCATCAAAATCCATAAATTGTTCTACGTTTGGATTCCAATCAAAATGTGCATCGTGTTCTAATATTAAAATGGGTTCATTTAATTCTAAGCATTTTTTCCATAAATCATAATGAGAAAAGAAGGTGGCTATTTCTGCAGAAAGAAATCCTCCTCCCATTCTTTTTAGATTCTTTAAAGTAATTTCTTCATCACAATATCTTTCCCAAACTTTATATCTATCAGTAGCTTCAAATTTTTCTATTCCATCTATACCTAAAGATTTTGCATGTTTTATCATTTCGTTGGATAACGAATTACTTTTTTCTGATTTAGTTAATGTAATAATAAACTTTTTCATATTATAGATACACCATCATAAAATTGAACATCTACTCCCGCTTCTTCTAACATTTCCCAACTTCTTTCTGCATGTTCAGACCAAATATCTGATGATGGTCCTAATCTTCTTTCACAAAAGATTCTACTAATTCCAGCGTTAATAATTCCTCTACTACAATCAGCACAAGGTATTCCACAAGTTAGATACATAGTACATCCCTTAGTGGAAACACCAATACGAGCAGCATTATAAATTGCGTTTCGTTCAGCGTGTTCAAACCAAAAGTATTTCTCTGGTCTTTCTTGTCTTTCTTTTCTGTTATCTTTGATACCTCTCGGAAATGAGTTATATCCAGTTGATACGATTTCTTTACCTTTACCAACTATTACTGCACCGACTTGCGTTCTTTCATCTTTCGATTTAAGTTTAACATTGTGTGCTAGGTTTCTAAAATACTCTACCCAATTCATATTTCTTCAAATTCTACTTCTTCTATTAGTTCACAAAATACATAAGTATTCTGAGAATGTTGTCTAAAAACTGTATCCACCCCTAGCCACTCTTTTACCAAACTAACATTTTTAATTTTATGTTGGGGATATTCGGCGTGTACTATATATAGGTTACCATTTACTTTTTCAATCGGCCTTCTATATATTGGGAATCTCATAATGATGATTTAATTAAATCTTGTATATGTGGGTGTGTGGAATCCACATAGAACATTATTGAGGTTCTGTACTCATCCGTTGGATTATATACATTATGATAGTGATAGCTATTAAAGTAATAAGCGTTACCTTCATTCATTTCAAACTCTGATAAAGATTTAAACCAATTAGGTTTGTGAAATCGTTTCCACCATTTAAATTCATCTTTATCTACTACACAATATTTAAATCCGTTTGGACAAGTTATGGGTATTTGTATTGTTAATTCATTTACATCCTGTCCATGTTCTTGCACATGCGAATGCCATAGTAAAGAACTTTTAGGAGCTATTCTCATTATCCTTACTCTACTTTTTGGTGAATCACCATAAATACTATTAACAACATCAAACATATATGGAACAACATCTTCTAATTCTGTTGGTTCTATAACACCTGAATCAGGTGAACCTTCATAAAAATCATTATGAATAGTTCCGTTAGTACCATATAAAGATATACCACTCCAAGCTCTTTTATACTTTCTTCTAGCTCCAAAGAATATAGAGTGATAGTTTTCGTATCTATATGATTCATTTAGAGTACTCAATTCTGCTTTGAGTTTTCTTAAATCAATATCTACATTTAACTTTAGATGTGATATGTTTTTTAAATCCATATTTTTTTGTAGCCCGTAGGAGAATCGAACTCCTCTTTCTAGGATGAAAACCTAACGTCCTAACCGATAGACGAACGGGCCTGGTGGAGAATATCGGAGTCGA
>MDSV01205005.1_pt1 | contig 15063 bp, 14 predicted proteins | sample 810851 | NCBI WGS metagenome assembly MDSV01 (sample SAMN05326640, study PRJNA326480) | marine metagenome | isolation source: seawater | place: Atlantic Ocean: North East | collected 2012
AATCGTTTTAAAAAATTTTTTTTATTCAATCTATTATTCATTTTCTGAAAAAACAAATTTAGTGTCAATTTATTTACATATTTTTAAAAAACTCATAAAATATGAAACTATTTTTAATCAAATACAGTCTAAGTATTTGCTTCAAGAGAGGCATTATACAACTTCAGCTATTAAGAATTATATTTTTAAAAAAAAGGGTGGAAGAATTACAACCTGTTTACAAAAAAATATTATTCAGATTGGTGAAACAGGTTTTTGCATTAATACCGATATACTTTTTTCTCTAGGAAAAAAAGGAACCGAAGTTTTGAAATTTACAGATTCTCAAATCCTAAAAATTATACCAGTAGGATCGACATTTATGGAAAATTGGTTAAATTTAAAAAAAGAAGAAGAAAAAATTTATGACCTTGTAAATTTTGCTGGAAATGATGTACCTCTTTTTGCAGTCAAAGATAATTATATGAAAAATTATTATGAACATTTGAGATGGTTAGCTCGGCTTTCCAAAGAGTATCCGGAACTTAAAATTATAATTAAACATCACTCAAATAACGAAAAAACTGACATAAATGAAATGAGAATAATTGAAGGTACATCAATTAGAAGAGTAGTGAAAGGTGAGTCAAATAACAGTATAAATCATACATCTTATGGTTATGGTATAAACGCAAAATTTATTTGTACTTGGTGTTCTACAATTGCTTATGAATTTTTAGGAAATAAAAAACCATGTTTTTTTTTAGATCCTAATCTAGAAAATAATTCATGGCTTCATTATGAAAATTATAATTCTTTTATGAGAATAGGATCTTATGAACAATTTAAAGAAAAAGCTCTTGATGCAATATTTCATAATAAGTTACCAGTTATTAAAAATGAAGAGGATTTTTGTTTAAAAAGTGATAATGTCTCTAAAATTATTTACGATAATTTAAAAAAAAATATTTAGTATGACAAATTCAATCAACTCAAATAAATCTAAGTCAAATTTTATTAGAATAGAAAAAAATTATAGAAAAAATGGTTTTGTAATTATAAAAAATTTTATCAACAAAAAAATTATACAAGATATAAGAAATGAACTAGCCAATAAAAAAAAAAATAACAAATTTTTTTATTATGAAACAATAAAAAAAGAAAAAAAACTTAGAAGAATAGAGAGAATTTCAGATTTTTCAAAAAAATCGAAACATCTTATATGCTCATTTGAAATTTTAAAAATTATAGAAAATTTAGAAAAATCCAAATATGAATTGTTAAAAGATAAGTTAAACTTTAAATACCCAGGCGGCCGAGGCTATCTACCTCATATCGATGGCCATTTTTACTGGAGAGATAAAGATAATAAAACTCAAAAGGGATGGAAAAAGTATGGAGATAATTTAGTTAATTTAGTTTTACCGCTTGAAAAAACTGAAAAAAAAAATGGATGCATTTATGTTGCCAAAAAAGAAGATACAGAAAAGCTAGGAAAGAGTTTTGCCGAAATAACAAGAAAAATGATTAAATCAACGCCGAACATAAAAAAGCAAGATCTAAAATTTTTTAAATTTTATCCTATCGAAATGAATGTTGGAGATGTTTGTTTTTTTAATTGGAAATGTGCTCATTTTTCTAAAAAGAATAATTCTAAAAATTCTAGAATGATGTTTTACGCGACATATTATAAAAAAAATTTATCTATGAACAAAAATTCGATGAGAGAAAAATATTATAAAGACAAATTTAATTCAAAAAACGGAACTGAAAATAAATCTCTTTTATTTCAATAATGTATTTTAAAAAAGGAATAGAAAAATTTCTTAAAAAAAATAAGCAAAAAAAAAATCTTATTTTATCTGGTGGTAATTCAATTAAAAAGTCTTACAAACTTATCGAAAAAGCAAAAATTAATTGGAATAATATTAATATTTATTTAATTGATGAAAGAGACACAAAAAAAATTAACCTTAGAAATATCGCTTATCTTAAAAAAATATTTAAAAAAAAAAAAATATTTCCATTCGATAAAAAATTAACTTTAAAAAAAAATAAAAAAACATTAATTGATAATTTAAAATATCTCTATACTTTAACCATTATTGGAATAGGAGAGGATGGCCACTTTGCATCAATTTTTTATAATCTAAAAAAATTCAAAAGTATTATTGATCCAAGTAAAAAACCGAATTTTTACCTAACTGAAAAAATTGGTAAACCTTTCTGCAAAAGATATACAATGAATTTATCAATGGTTTTACTTTCAAATTATATAATAATTGTATTGAAAAATAAAAAAAGATTAAAACTTTTTACTAATTTTATAAAAAATAAAAAAAAAAAAACCCCAATATATTATTTAATAAAGAAAGCTAAAAATAAAATTATGATTAATTATAATAAAGACTTAATGAGTTTAAATTTTTTTAAAAAAACATATGCATAAATTAACTTGTTCATTTTTAGGTTACAATCAAAAAAAAACTAAACTTATAAACTTTTTAAAAAAAAAAGATATAAATGTAAAAAATTACAATGAAGAACTCAAAATAAATGATTTAAAAAACTCAGATTTAACAATTTCTTTTGGTTATAGAAAAATTATTGACAAAAAGATATTATCTAATTTAAAAAAACCAATAATAAATCTTCATATGTCTTATTTACCTTATAACAGAGGTTCCCACCCTAACTTTTGGTCATTTGTGGAAGAGACTCCCAAAGGTGTTTCAATTCATGAGATCTCAAACGGTATTGATGATGGTGACATCATTTTTCAAAAAAAATTTAATTTAGATCCATCACAAGAAGAATTTTCTACATTTAGAAAAACTTATCTCTTTTTATTTAATTCTTTAGAGCAACTATTTATTGAGAATTTTGATAGTATAATTAATTATAAGTATTCCACAAAAAAACAGGGTAAAATTTTCACTTCTCATCGCAGTAAGGATTTGCCAAAAAACTTAAATAATTGGGATCAAAACATCGAAGAATATTTGAGAAAAAAAAATCAAGATAATTAATAAAAATTTTCTCTTTACTTGTGCCTTATAAAGAGTATATTGTTCAAATATTGAACATATTATGAAAAAAAATCAAGACCATTTTGAGGTACTAAGAAAAATTAAATCTAACCCAGAAGCCACTCAAAGAAAACTTGCATCAGAGTTAGACTTTAGTTTAGGAAAGCTTAATTATTGTTTAAAAGCATTAAAGGCCAAAGGACTTATTAAATTGCAAAATTTTAAGCAAAATCCAAAAAAGATGCAATATTTTTATGTTTTAACAGCTAAGGGCATATCAGAAAAAACTAATCTTACTATTAAATTTATGAAACGAAAAATGAGAGAATATGACGAGTTAAGAAAAGAAATTGAAGTTGATAAGAATGAGTAGTTAATCTAATGAATTATATTTTCTCAACCGGACTCCCAAGATCTGGAACCGCATTATTAACAAAAGCCTTATATGAAAGTAATCAAGCATCTATTGCTGTTGGTCCTAATGTTGAGATTTATAGATTTTTTAGGAATAAGTTAATCCAAAAATATGGAAGTTATTCTCTAAAAAAAAAAAATAAAATATTTTCACCTTTTCAAGATTATTTTGGTTCCTCTGAAAATCTAGAATTATTAAAATTGATGCTTAATGGTAAATTGTCAGAAAAATTTGATAAGAAAGATTGGAATTTATTTCTTACCAAATCCCAAACAAAAAATGATCATGATAGTGCTGACTTAATTGATTATTTTCCAAGTCTTAAAGCAAAGTCTTTTAAAAATATTATTTTAAATCTAATTAAGCTAATAAAAGTAAAAAGAAAAATAAGAAAACCTATAAAAAATAAAAAAATTTATTACGGTTTTCATGAAACCTGGAACATTTGCTCCTTAAAAACTCTTGCTCACTCTTTTCCAAAAGCAAAGTTTTTTGTAGTAATAAGAGATCCAAGATCAGTTTATGCATCTCTTAGTAAAAACGCGGAACAGAGGACAGAATTAAGAGTTCAGTTATTGAGTTTTTGTAGACATTTCAGAAAATACATTATTTTATCAAATTATTTTTTAAGTTTACCAATTTTTAAAAAAAGATTGATGATAATTAAATATGAAGATTTAGTTACAAATCCAAATCAATATTTAAAAAAAATTTGTAAATTTTTGCAAATAAATTTTAATAAAAATATGGTTGATCCAAATAAATATTATGATTTTGTGACTAAAAAAAATTGGATACCACACTCTTCTTTCAGCACAAAATTCCCAAAATTAAATAATAAACCAATGCATAAGTGGAAAAAATATCTGTCAAAATACGAAGTAAAGTCAATCGAATTTTTATGTCAAAATGAGATGCGATCTATGAATTATAAACTTAAATACGACATAAAAAAAAATGATATATCGAATATTTTTAAATTTATAAAGCAGGGTTATAATAAAAAAGTAAATTGGAGAACTGATCTTCAAGATTATTCAAAAGATAAAAGTATTGAAATTTTTAGATATAAATTCTTAGAAGGTAAAATAAAAAAAAAAAATGAAAGTTTTAAAAAAAGTTTTTTATTTGACGATTACTCATTAAGTTACTTAAAATTCCATTATCAACAGCAAAGGAACAATGTATAAAAAAAATCTTAATTGGTTTCAGATACTTCAAATATTGGTTCCAATTGATAGATACTTAAATAATAGCGGCATTCATAAAGCTTATAAACTTTTAAGATCTTTCTATAAGGGTTCACGAATATTAGTATTTAATAAAGATCTTAAAGCTGGGTATTGGTCAGTACCACTTGCCTGGGAAGTAGATGAAGCAAAATTAAAATCCCCCAAAGGTAAAATAATTGCAAATTATTTTAGAAATCCAATAGAAGTAATGGCTAATAGTTGTTCTTTCGTTGGAAAAATTAAAAAAAAAGACCTTATTAAACATTTAAATTATGACAAAAGAAGACCAACCGAAACATTGTTCCATTACAGAAATCAATTTAGAGAAAATATTGGTGAGTGGGGGTTTTCTTTACCATATAATAAAGTGATTAAATTACCTGAGGGAAATTATAAAGTTTCAATAAAAACTAGATTGCAAAAAAAAAACATGCTGTGTGCTTATTATAAAAAAAAAGGAGATATTAAGGATACTTTATTACTAGCTTCTCATTTTGACCATCCGTACCAAGCTAATGATGGCATTGTCGGAAGTATTGCTGCTTTTGAGGTAATTAAAAGATTAACAAAAAAAACAAAATTGAGTTATGCAGCTTTAGCTGCTCCAGAAATAGTAGGAAGTGTTTTTTTTGCGAGTAAATATTCCCAAAAAGAAAATATAAAAAACGCGATTATGACCTCCTTTTCAGCAGTAAAAAGTAATATGGTTTATGCAAGATCAGCAAGTAAGCATAATTTTGTAGATAAAGCTTTTAGTCATGTTTTAAATTTTAGAAAAAAAAGTAAAATTGTAGATTTTAGAGGAATTATTGGTGCAGATGAAATTGCTTTTGATAATGTTGCAATTAATGTCCCGTGTGGCTCATTTTACAGATGGCCTCATAAAAATTACCACTCTTCAAAAGACAATATAGCAAATGTTGATAAAAAAAGTTTTCAAGAGACTTGCGACATTTTTCAAGAACTTATTTATATATTAGAAAATAATTCACTTTTTTTTTCAAAATTTAAAGTTTTACCAAAACTTTCTCATCCAAAATTAAACTTATATATAGCCCCAAGAGTTTGGAAAGACACCACGGAAGATGAAGAATACAAAACTTTATTTAAGTACATTAAAAACAAAGACATGAAACAAGCTTGTGTAAAAGCAGCAGCAAATATTAATGTTCTACAATCATTAATCTCAGCCTCAGCTGATGGCAGGATTTCTATTTTTGATTTAGCTGAAAGATGCAAAATGCCATTCATTTTTGTGAATGAATACATCAAAATGTGGGAGAAAAAAAATTTAATAAGAAGAAAATGGATAAATCCATTTAAAGTAAATTAAAATAATGATTAGATACAGTAGACAATTAATTTCACCTAGCGATATTAAAACAGTTAATCAGGTTTTAAAATCAGATTTTTTAACTCAAGGACCGAAATCAATCTTATTTGAGAAGAAATTAAGTTCAAAATTTAATGCAAAATATTCAACATCTTGTAATAGCGCTACTAGTGCATTACATCTAGCGTGTTTAGCCTTAGGAGTGAAAAAGGGAGATCATGTTTGGACTTGTACTAATTCATTTGTTGCTAGCGCAAGTTGCGCGTTGCACTGTGGAGCAAAAATCGATCTAGTAGATATAAATTCTGAAACTTATAATTTAGATATAAATTCATTATCAAAAAAATTAAAAATTGCTCACAAGAAAAAAAAGCTACCAAAAGTTGTGATACCAGTCCATTTTGCTGGTTTACCATGTGAAATGAAAGAAATACATAAATTATCAAAAAAATATAAATTTAAAATTGTAGAGGATGCTTCACACGCAGTGGGAGCAAAATATTATGGTTCAAAAATCGGAAACTGTAAATATAGCGATATCACAATTTTTAGTTTCCATCCTGTTAAAATTATGACTACCGCTGAAGGCGGTGCTGCGTTAACAAATTCCAAAGAGCTTGACTTTAAACTTAAATTTTATAGATCTCATGGAATTACCAAGGAAAGAAAATTTCTGAATAAAAGAAATAAAGCAAATTGGTATTATGAATGTAAAGATCTTGGTTTTAATTATAGATTAAATGACATCCAAAGTGCTTTGGGGATATCACAACTCAAAAAAATTAACAAATGGATATTATATAGAAATAAATTAGCAAAAAATTATCAAAAGAAACTTAAAAATCTACCAATAGAATTTTTCTCAAATAAAAAAGGATTTTATTCTTCATACCATTTATTTATAATTAAAATATTTAAAAATAAAAAAGGATTAACTAGAGATAATCTTTTTAAATATCTCCATAAAAAAAATATTCAAACAAATGTTCATTACATACCAATTCATACTCACCCATTTTATGAAAAATTAGGATTTAAAAGCAAAAATTTTCCTAATGCAGAACATTATTTTAAAAATTGTTTATCCCTACCAATGCATGCAGCACTGAAACTATCCGATCAAAATAAAGTAATTAATCTAATTAAAAAATTTTTTAAATGAACATTTCAATAGGTACAGCTCAGTTTATTAATAATTATGGTGTTAATAGGGTTCTAAAAAACTTTAATTTTCACGAAAAAAGTAAACTTATTAAAAGCGCGCAAGTAAATAAGGTACTCCATATAGATACAGCTTTTTCATACGGGAACGCTCATAAAGAACTTGGAAAAATAGGAATTAAAAAATTTAAAGTAACAACAAAACTTCCGATTTTATCAATTAAAACAAAAAATCTTGAAAAAAAAATTACTAATTTAATTTTTCAAGCAATAAAAGATCTAAAAATTAAAAAAATCGATACATTACTTATTCATAGTTATAAAAATTTCGTCGAGCTAAATAAACGAAAATATTTAGAGTCTCTTAAAAAGATTAAATCAAAAGGCCTTGTAAGAAATATCGGTATTTCTCTATACAGATCAAACGAAGTAAATAAGATACTAGAATTTTGGAGGCCTGATGTAATACAGCTTCCATACAACGTTTTTGATAGAGATATAGAAGCGAAAAAAATTTTGCCTCTTCTTAAAAGAAAAAAAATTAAAATTCAAATAAGGTCAGTGTTTTTACAAGGATTATTAACAAGAACAAAAAGACCAAAAAAATTTTCAAAATGGAAAAGGTATTTCGACATATGGTTTAAATGGTGCCAAAAAAATCAAATAGAGCCAAAAATTGCTGCATTATTATTTGTTAAAAATAATAAAATTATAGACAAAATTATTTTAGGTTTCGAAAGCTCCGATCAATTGAAAGACATATTAAAAATTAGAAAAATAAAAAAACGATATTCATTTCCAAAAATCAAATGTAAAGATAGGAAACTTTTAGATCCATCTAATTGGAGTAAATTGATTTAGCCATATGAAAATAATTACAATAGTGCAAGCAAGGCTTAACTCTAAGAGGTTACCTAATAAAGTTTTTAAAAAATTTAATAATCAATCTGTTATTGAGATTTTGGCAAAAAAACTTTTAAATTCTAAAAAAATAGGATCGGTGGTATTTGCTATTCCATCAAACTCAAGTCAAAAAAAATTATTAAATTATTTAAAAAATAATAATTTAAATTATTTTGCAGGAAGTGAAAAAAACGTTTTAGATCGTTTTTATAAAACTGCTAAAAAATATTCTGCAGATAAGATTATAAGAATAACAGCAGATTGCCCTCTTCTAGATATTAAATTATTAGAAAAAATTTTATTTTTTTCAAAAGAAAATCATCAATACGATTATGTTAGCAATACTTTGAACCCAACATATCCAGACGGTTTAGATATAGAAATTTTTTCAATGAAAGCATTAACTCAAGCGTGGAAAAAATCTAAAACGAATCAAGAAAAAGAACATGTAACCAAATATTTGAAAGAGAATGATGAAATTAAAAAATTTAGTTATGAGAATAATAAAGACTATTCTCACTTTAGATGGACATTGGATACTAAAGAAGATTTTAAAGTTTTAAATAAAATTTTTAAAAAATTTAAAAGAAATAAAAATTTTAAATGGGGGTCAGCTTTGAGGTTTTGTTTGGATAATGAGCATTTAATGACTAATAGAAATATTTTAAGAAATTATAAATCTTCTTCCTTAAAAGAAAAATATTGGGAAAAAGCAAAAAAATTTATACCAGGTCAAAATTCAATGATTTCTAAACACCCCAATCTTTATTCACCAAGTCTTTGGCCTACATATTTTAAGAAAGCAAAAGGTTGTATGGTTTGGTCGCTAGATAATAAAAAATTTTTTGATTTATCTATAATGAGCGCTGGAACTAATATTTTAGGTTATGCTAATGATGCAATTAATAAAAGTGTAATTTCAAGTTTAAGAAATGGAAATATCTCTACTTTAAACTCATTTGAGGAAGTTCTTTTAGCAGAAAAATTAATTTCAATTAATCCATGGGCTGAAAAAGTTTTATTTTCGAGAACAGGCGGTGAAGCAAATGCAATTGCAGTCAGACTAGCGCGAGCTTACACTGGTAAAGATAAAATTGCTGTTTGTGGTTATCACGGTTGGCACGACTGGTATCTAGCTGCATCAAAATCTAACGAAAAAAAAATTAAAAAAGAACAATTGCCATTCTATACTTCAACAGGAGTACCTAAGTCACTATTAAATTCAATCATACCTTTCGAGTATAATAATTTGAATAGTTTAAAAAATATAATATCAAAAAATAAAGATATTGGAGTTATTAAAATGGAAGTCGAAAGAAATGAAAAACCCATAGCAAACTATCTAAATGAGGTTAGAAAAATCGCATCGAAAAACAATATAGTTTTAATTTTTGACGAGTGCACGACAGGATTTAGAGAAACTTTTGGAGGAATTTATAAAAAATACAAAGTAATTCCTGATATTGCGATATTTGGTAAAGCACTGGGCAACGGTTATCCAATCACTGCTATCGTCGGAAAAAAAGATTTAATGAATATGAAAGAAAAAACCTTCATTAGCTCAACGTTTTGGACAGAAAGAGTAGGTCCTGTAGCAGCTCTAAAAACTCTAGAAATTATGGAAAAAACTCAGTCATGGAAAAAAATCTCCGAAAAAGGAGAAAAAATTATGAATTTTTGGAAAAGAATTGCTAAAAAAAATAGAATAATCATTAAAGTTCAAGGCATTCCATCGTTATGTAATTTTCAGTTCAAAAGTCAATACCATGAAATTTATAAAAATTTCATAACTCAAGAAATGTTAAAAAAAGGTTTTCTGGCAAACAATATAGTTTATTCCAGTATTTCCCATTCAGATAAAATTTTAAAAAAATATTTTGAATATTTTGAGGAAGTTTTTGAGAACATCAATAATTTAAATAAAGATGATATTGTCAATTTAAAATTAAAAGGAAATTCTACGATTAGCTTTAGAAAATAAATATGAAAAAAATTAAAATAAGAGATTTAACGTCTACAATGTATAATAAAAGATTTGTAGATTTATTCCAAAGAAATAAAGTGATAAAAAAATTAATAAAAAATAACCCTATAATTTTTGATATTGGTGCATGTGAAGGACAAACAATTGTTGAAATGGTTAAAAATTTCAAAAAATGTACAATTCATTCTTTTGAAGCGAATAAAAATTTATTACCTCATCTATATTACGTAAAAAATAAATATAGAAAAAATTCTAAAATTTTGATAAATCCAGTTGCTATAGGAGATAAAAAAAAGAAAGTACCATTCTATCTACATCAAGATCCTTCTCAAAGCAGTCTCTTAAAAATAAATTTTAAATCAAAACTTTTTGTTAAGATGAAAAAATTTAGAAAGGAAAAAAGATTCTTAAAAGAAAATAATATAAAAACATATGTTCCTCAAATAACTTTAGATTATTATTGTAAAAATAAAAAAATAAAAAAAATTGATATTCTTAAATCTGATACACAAGGTTGTGATTTAAATGTTTTAAGAGGAGCAAAAAAAATTCTTTCCAAAATATCAATTTTGATAGTGGAAATAAATTTCATTGATTACTATGAAAAAATAAATTCATTCTATGAATTTGAGAAAATATTAAGAAAAAATTTTAATTTTTGGGATATATCAATGATTTACAAGAATCCAAAATGGGGCTCTACCGATTTTGTTGATGCTATTTATATAAATAAGAAACTTTATGAAAATATTTTAAAAAAATAAAATTATGGAAGATTTAAAAATTCTTAAAAAAAATTTTTTATTGGCAAAGAAAAAAATTTTTCCATTAAACAGAAGTATAACTGGAAATGGTACATTAAACACACTCAAGATTATTAAAAATAAAATTCCACAATTAAAGATAATAAAGATAAAATCAAATACAAACGTTTTTGATTGGAAAGTGCCACCAGAATGGAATATTAGCAAAGCATATATTTTAGATAAGAACAAAAAAAAAATATTAGACTTTAAAAATAACAATCTTCATATCGTAGGCTATTCCACTTCAGTAAATAAGTTTTTCAGTAAAAGAGAATTATTTAAACGTCTTCATTCTTTACCCAATCAAACAAACGCAATACCATATGTAACCTCTTACTATAAAAAATATTGGGGGTTTTGTTTAACTGAGTCTCAAAAAAAAGAAATAAAGAAAAAATACTATGATTCCGATAAATTTAAAGTTGTGATTAAATCTCAATTTAATAAAAGAGGAAATCTCAATTATGGTGAATTAGTCGTACCTGGAAAATCAAAACAAGAAATACTTATATCAACTTATATTTGCCATCCATCAATGGCCAACAATGAATTATCAGGCCCGATTGTGTCGATGACCTTAGCTCAATATTTTTTGAAAATAAAAAATCTAAAGAAAACTCTAAGATTTATTTTTATACCAGAAACTATAGGATCAATAAGTTATTTAAGTAAAAATCTGAAAAAATTAAAAAAAAATGTAATCGCTGGGTATAATTTAAGTTGTATTGGTGATGAAAGAATGCACTCGTGCATGTTTTCTAAATATTCTAATTCTATCTCAGATAAAGCCTTGAGATCAGCTTATAAAAGTCTGAATATAAATTATAAAAGACACTCATTTTTGAAAAGAGGCTCTGATGAAAGACAATTTAACTCTCCTGGAATAGACCTACCAATCGCATCAATATTTAGATCAAAATATGCAGAATACCCAGAATATCATACTTCACTAGATGATTTTAAATTAGTTACCATAAGAGGTTTAATTGGAGGTTTTAAGGTAGCTAAAAAAGCAATTAATTTGATACTAGAGCAAATTTACCCAAAAAATAAAATTTTATGTGAACCTCACATGAGTAAAAGAAAACTTTATCCAACTTTATCAAAAAAAGATACAAATTATTTTTCGGAAAGTATTATGGATTTTTTACAATATGCAGATGGAAAAAATAATATAAACGAAATTTCAGTTTTAATTAAAAAAAACTTAAAATTTACAATTAATATTTGTAATTTATTATTAAAAAAGAAATTAATAGAAATTTAAATGTTCGGTGAAAATGAACTTTATAAGTTTTTTAAGAATTTAAAATTTAAAGAGGAATTTATTATAATTCATCCTGATTTGCTTTCTTTTTATCAATTTAAAGTAAAAGTAGATAAATTTTGGGAGGTTTTAAATTTTTGTATTGGAAGTAAAAAAACATATATCGTTCCAACTTTTAACTTTAAAAAAAGCATTTCTTGGAAATGTAACGAAACTCCAAGCGAGTCAGGATATTTGACTGAATATTTAAGAAAAATTTCAAAAAAAAGGACTATTCATCCAATTCACTCTGTATCAGTTTTAGGTCCAAAATTTAAAGAAATACCAGATCATGAATCTCCCTCAAGTTTTGGTAAAAATTCTACTTGGGAATGGTTATGTGAAAATAATCATGTAAGAAATCTATCTATAGGAAGCGAATTTATTGAGGGTGCAACAATTTGCCATTATCCAGAAGAAAAATTACAAGTCCCGTATAGAAAATATATAAAGTTAAAACAAAAAGTTTTTGACAAAAAAAATAAACAAATAAAAAATTTTTTTCTATATTTTGCAAGAAAAAAAGGGATAGAAAACGATTGGAGCAAATGTTTAAGAAAACTTAAAAAAAATAAAATTATACTTTATAAAAAAAACAATTTAAATATTCCGATATTTTCTATGAATGCTGCTTCCACCACAAAATTTATTATCAAGGAACTTAGGAAAAATAATCGCTTTGTTATTGAATAAGATATTCCTTTGAGTTGAGTTTTTTAATATTTTTAGATTTATCTAATAAATTTTGCACGTAAGAATTTTTTTTATTTCGCTTAATTAGTATAATACCTTTTTTATTTTTATAATTTTTATCTTTTTTAAGAAAATTTAAAATATTATTTTCAACTCCTCTTTCAAATACTCTACAGCTGAGTAAAAAATGTTTTATAATAAATTTTTTTTTTAAAATAGTAACTGAAATTAATCCGATAATTCCATAATCTCCAAATTTGTCTTTCATTGATACTTCATAAATTTTATTATTTTTTGTTTTAATAAAATTAAAAATATTCGATTTTGTTAATCTTTGATGACTTGTATTAAATTGGTTTGTTCTTAGAAACATTTCTTCCGCTCTCTCAAAGTTTTTTAGATTGTCTATTTTTAATTTGATGTTTAGACTACTAATCCACTTCTTATCATTAAAATACTTTTCCCTCTCTTTAGTTCTGCTTTTCTCTTGCTTATAATAAAGGGTTCTTAATTTGTCAGTTTTTGTAATTTTAATTATCGATAAAAGAGGAAAATTATTTAAAGTGTCATTTAAATCTAAAATATTGTCAGGATAAGGAAAAATATTTATATTTTGAACATCAGATTTGACTATATTTCTCTCATATTTACTATCATCGATATATAACGAATTTTCTGCTCTGAGGTTTAATTCATCAATTATTTTTTTTACATTTTTATTTTTTGACTCCCAGTTTACTTTTATTGAAGAAAAATCTTTTAAAGAAAGTGACATGTATTTATTGTTGACAAAAACTTTTTTAATATTGTTTAAATCATTTTTACTGCAAATTGCTAACAACACCCCACTATTTTTAAGAAATTTCAATCTATTTTGAAAGTCACTAAAAATGTTACCTCTGATAGAATTCGGACCAAGTTCCAAATTTTCAGGTTTTAATTCACCTGCTTCTCCTCCCCACAAAGTATTATCCAAATCTAATATTATTAATTTTATTTTTTTGTAATTAATTATATCAATTAAAATTTTAGAGGTATGATTTGCAAGAAAGTTTATGTATTCAAAATCATAATTATTATTTGTTAGATATTTAGTTTTGTGGTTAAAAATTTCAATTTTATTATTATTTTTTAGCAAGCTATAATTTGGATCGACAATTATGATATTATCTAGATTTGAAACTTTTGATGTTAAAAAAACATTGGTAAAATTTATTAACCAGTTTTTTCCATTTTTTTTAAAATTGTAGTTTCCGAAATAAATATCTTTTGTATCCATTGGCCATAAAAAGAAAATTATTTTTTGACTTTTTTTTGAGAGTAATTCTATTTTTTTGGCAAATGATGAAATTTCATTTTCAAATTTTTTTTGACTCACTTTTCCTTCTACTTCAAATCTTTTAAAATTTGAAAATGTTTTTTCAATTTGAGATAAAAAAATGATTGTTTTATTGATATGACTTTTTGTATCTATCATACATATATTTAAATTATCCTGATTATTAGCTTTGATTTTTAAATTAATTGTCTTTTTTAAAGATTTATTAAGATTTGAAATAAACTGTGAAGCGGTAAAGTCAGAATTTATTAGAAGATCAATTTTATTTTTCATTTATTTTTCTAATTTGTTCTACTAGCTTTGAAAAACTTATATTCTGAAATTTAAAAAAGAATTTTTCATCTAAAAAATTTGGTGATTTTGCCTTATTTTTTTTAAGTTCTTTTTCTAGAATGGAAAAAAAGTTTACTATATCAACAGAGTCGAATTCTGATTTAGATCCTTTAACTGTTAATTTAAGTGAAAACTTCTTTTTAATATTATCACTAATGTCTTTTAAATGCGTGTAAGAAGACTTTAAAATATTTTGATAATTTAGTTTCATTTTAAAATTTTTATAGCAGTATTTAAAAAATTATTATAATTAAAATTATTATTCATTAAATGAAATGTTTTCCTTGTATAATGAATTCCCAATCTTGGATTATGTATGATTATATTTTTTGATTTACGATTAATGAATTGACAAAGTTTCTCTTGAATAATTTTACCCATTTTGTAATTAAAGAATTTGGTTTGTTTCGAATTCACAATTTCACTAGATGGAACATATATTTTATACTTTTTATCAGAAGTCAAACAATTGATAATATTTTTAAGAAAAATTGAATAAACATTTATAAATCTTAGTAAATTTTTTGATTCAAAATAATTATCTGAAATC
>MDSV01138259.1_pt1 | contig 15062 bp, 16 predicted proteins | sample 810851 | NCBI WGS metagenome assembly MDSV01 (sample SAMN05326640, study PRJNA326480) | marine metagenome | isolation source: seawater | place: Atlantic Ocean: North East | collected 2012
AAGGTATTGCAAATGTAGGTTATAGACCAACATTTAATGGCCAAAGTTTACTTTTAGAGGTAAATATATTTGGAATTAACAAAAACTTATATAATAAAGAGATTACTGTTAATTTTATAAAATTTATCAGAGCTGAAAAAAAATTTAGTGGTCTTAAACAATTAAAGAAACAAATACAAATTGATATAAAAAAAGCTTAAAAAATGTCCAAAGAAAGTTTACATCTTCCTAAAACCGCTTTTTCAATGAAAGCTGGTTTACCTAATAAAGAGCCTCTGATTTTACAAAAATGGGAGAAAAATAAAATTTACGAAAAGCTAAGAGATAGTTCAAATGGAAAAGAAAAATTTATTTTACATGATGGCCCTCCATATGCCAATGGACACATACATATGGGAACTGCACTAAATAAAATTTTAAAAGATATTGTTACACGCTTTCATCAAATGGAGGGCAAAGACTCAGTATATGTACCCGGTTGGGATTGTCATGGACTTCCTATTGAGTGGAAAATAGAGGAACAATATAAAAAAAAGAAAAAAAATAAAGATGAAGTACCTATTAAAAACTTTAGACAAGAATGTAGAGAATTTGCAAAAAAATGGATCGATATTCACATAAAAGAATTTAAAAGACTGGGCGTTGTAGGAGATTTCAAAAATTATTATTCTACCATGAGTTTTAGTGCCGAGGCGCAGATTGTAAGAGAGTTAGGAAAATTTTTGTTAGACGGAAGCTTATATCAAGGTTTCAAGCCAGTTTTATGGTCAACTGTTGAAAAAACTGCCCTAGCAGATGCAGAAGTAGAATATAAAGACCATACTTCAAATACAATTTATGTTCCATTTAAAGTAAAGAAATCTGAAAAAGATTTTCTTCAAGATGCAAATATTATTATTTGGACAACTACGCCCTGGACTATCCCAGCAAATAAAGCTTTAGCATTTAATAGTAAAATTGAGTATTCTTTATTAGAGATAAGTAGTTTAGAATATTTTAAAGAGAAAAAAATTGTAGTAGCAAAAGAATTAGTAGAATCTACAATTAAATCTTGCGAAATCAAAGACTATAAAGTTCTCAAAACATTTCCTGGCTCAGATTTAAAAGGAACTGTATGCAAACATCCGCTCTTAAAAATAAAATTTGATCACGATATTCCTATGTTAAATGCAGATTTTGTAGATCTAGAGCAAGGAACTGGAATTGTCCATTGTGCACCTAGTCATGGGCCTGATGATTTTAATCTTTGTCTAAAAAATAATATTCCATCTAGTTACACAGTTGATAATGCTGGTTTATATACAAGTGAGGTACCTTATTTTACTGAAACTCATATTTTTAAAGCAGACCCTTTAGTCATTGAAAAATTAAAAGATCATAATCAATTGTTGAAAACTGATAAACTTCACCATAGCTATCCTCATTCATGGAGATCAAAGGCGCCACTTATTTATAGAGCAACACCACAATGGTTTATTTCAATGGAAAAAAATTCATTAAGGGAAAAAGCTATCAAAGCGATTAATGAAACTGCATTTTATCCTGAAAAGGGAAAAGATAGATTACTTTCAATGATAGAAGGAAGACCAGACTGGTGTGTTTCAAGACAAAGAGTTTGGGGTGTGCCTTTACCTATTTTTATAAATAAAAAAACTAAAAAACCTTTAAAAGATGAAAAGGTTATTGAGAGAATTGCTGAAATTTATGAAAAAGAGGGGTCCGACTGTTGGTTTACTGATGATGCTGAAAAATTTCTTGGCAAGGGATATAACCCAAAAGATTTTGAAAAACTCAATGATATTGTAGAAGTATGGTTTGACAGTGGATCTACGCACAGTTTCGTTTTAGAAAAAAGAAAAGATTTGAAATGGCCAGCCGATATGTATTTGGAGGGTTCAGATCAACATAGAGGATGGTTTCATTCATCTTTACTCGAGTCTTGTGGCACTAGAGGAAGAGCTCCTTTTAAGAGTATTTTATCACATGGCTTTGTAGTTGATGGGAAAGGATTAAAAATGTCAAAGTCAACGGGAAATGTTATTTCTCCAGAGGATATATTAAAAAACTATGGAGCAGATATTCTTAGGGCTTGGGTTGCCTCTTCAGATTATGCTGAAGACTTGAGAATAGATAAAACTATTTTAGATCAACACGCAGAGTCGTATAGAAAAATTAGAAATACTTTTAGATTTATTTTAGGCAATATTAAAGACAGTTTTGAAGAGCAAAATTTTAAAAAAATAGATAAGAATGATTTTGAAGAATTAGAGCAATATATTTTACACAAAATTTTTATATTAGATAAATCAATTAAAGAAAATTTAAAAGATTACAATTTTCATAAACTATATAGAGAGTTGTTAAATTTTTGCACTTTAGATCTTTCCTCATTTTATTTTGATATTAGAAAAGATGTTTTATATTGTGATAGCTTAAAATCAAAAAAAAGAAAAAATTGTGTAGTTGTTTTAAATGTTATATTGGAATGTTTATTAAAATGGTTTGCTCCAATCTTTGTTTTCACAACGGATGAAATTTATAATCTACTGAAAAAGGATGAAAGCAGTATTCACGAACATTTGTTTCCAATAGTGCCAAAAAGTTGGGAAAATAAGGAATTAGACGGTAAATGGAAACAGCTTTTTAAAATTAAGCAAGTAGCGAATATAGCTATAGAGGAAAAAAGAGCGAATAAAGAAATTGGATCTAGTTTAGAAGCAGAGGTGAAGATTTTTGCTAACAAGGATAATTATAACTTATTGGAAGGATTAGATCTTGCTGAATATTTTATAACGTCAAAAGCAGAGATGATAAAAGGTGAAAATCAAAAAACAGAATTAAAGATAGAGGTTCTTAAAACTAATGGGAACAAATGCCCTAGATGTTGGAAAATCTTAGAAAATAAATGTCAAAGATGCGAAAACGTAATAAACGAAAAAAACTAGTATGCGCTTAAAAATATTTGTTGAAAAAAATTTTAATCTTTTGAATTTCAAAAATTATTTATTATCTCTAGTTGTAGCAATGTCTGTTTTTTTATTGGATAGAATCTCTAAAATAAAGATAATTGATAGTCAAATTGAAAACGATAAAAACTTTATTAATGATTATATAAATTTTGATTTAGTATGGAATACAGGGATAGGTTTTGGATTATTTAGCTCAGACGCTGGTATAATTTATAACCTTATCACTATAGCAATTGGTTTAGTAATATTTTTTCTCATCTATCTTATTACTAAATCTAATAAAGTTGAAAAATTTTTTTTCTCATTAGTTCTCGGAGGAGCATTAGGAAATTTTTATGATAGATGCACATATTTTGCTGTTCCAGACTTTATTGATATTCACTATAAAGATTTTCATTGGTTTACATTTAATATTGCTGATATTTTTATTACTGTAGGAATTGTGCTATTAATAAGCAAAGATTTGATATTTAAAAAATGACCAAAAGCATAAATATAACCATATATTTTTTGATTTTAATATTCTTGAATTCTTGTGGTGGTTTTGGGGAAGTCGGAAAGGTCTTAAGAAACGAAAAAACAAGAACTACAGATGAATTTTTTGTAAAAAAAAGAGAGCCATTGTCTCTTCCACCTGACTACAAAACACTACCAGAACCAAATACGAAGAAAAACAGTTCAGAAGAGTCTATTGATAAAATATTTAAAATTCCTAAAGATCAATCTCCATCAAAAAATAGATCTACATCTGTAGAACAATCCATAATAAATGAAATTCGCAAGTGAAAAGATCATTATATTTTAATAATCTAATACCAAAAGAATACGTTAATACACAGTCGAAAAAAAAATTAGCTAAGAATTTTACAAATATAATTTCAAATATAGAATTAAAAATTGACACTCCAAACAATACATTTCATTCTTTAAGTAAAAAGTTTAAACTTAATTTCAAATTAAGTGATCTAAATTACTTCAAAAAGTATAAAACTGTAGTTGTAATTGGTATGGGAGGATCAATACTAGGTGCTGATGCAATATATAATTTTTTTCAATTTAAGGTAAAAAAAAATTTTATATTTTTTGACGATATTGATGAAAATAAGATTTTGAATTTAAAAAAATATTATAATATCAAAAAAATATTGTTTTTAATTATTTCAAAATCTGGCAATACTCTAGAAACATTATCTAATTTTTTTTCATTTAATATTATTCAAAAAAATTCTAAAAATATTATTATTGTTTCAGAAAAAAATGATAATTTACTTTTTCAGCTTTCAAAAAAATTAAATCTATTTCATATTGAAATTAGAAAATATATTGGTGGCAGATACTCTGTTTTATCGGAGACAGGACTTCTGCCTGCGTATTTAATGGGAATTAACATAACAAAATTGAGAGAAAATTTACTTAATCACTTTTCAAAAAAAAATAAACCTTATTTAAAAGATAGTTGTTTAACACTTGCAAATTTAATCAACAAAAATAAAGTCAATAATATAATTTTGCTTAATTACTCGCCCGAGCTGAATATATTTCTTTATTGGCTGCAACAATTAATTGCCGAAAGTTTAGGGAAAAATAAAAAGGGTTTTTTGCCCTTAGTTTCAAAAGCTCCTAAAGATCATCACAGCTTATTACAACTCTATCTAGATGGCCCACGTGACAAAATATTTTATATTTTTAGTTCAGAATCAAATAATAGAAGAAAAATTAAAAGTACTCATTTAAACGAAAATTTTAGGTATTTAAATAATAAAGATTTTGGAAAAATTAAGAAATCTCAAAAAAATGCACTATTGCAAATCTTCAAAAAAAATAAAATTCCTTTTAGAGAATTTAAGATAAAAGATTTTAGTGAAAACACACTGGGTGAACTGTTTTCTTATTTTATGCTTGAAATATCTATTGTTGGAAAACTCGCCAAGATTAATCCCTACGATCAACCTGCAGTAGAGGAAATGAAATTATTAACAAAAAAGCTTTTAAGTTAAAAATTTACCAAAAATTATCTTTGAGCGTCCATATATTTTTATTACTAAAGGCTCAACTAATTCTCTCCAATCGTCGGTTGAATTTTTTTCTCTATGAATAATTATCGTGTGTTTTTTTGTAAAAATTTTTTTAATTTTGATGAAATTTAACTCTTTTAAATAATTACTATCTTTAAAAGGTGGGTCAAAAAAAATTATTTCAAATTTTTTTTTATTTGAAGATTTAAAAAATTCCATATTTCATTAACAATAATTTTAGATTTATTTTCAATTTTTAAACTAATTAAATTTTTTTTTAAAATTTTAGCAACCTCTTTATTTTTTTCAACAAACGTTATTCCGTTTGCTCCTCTGGATATACATTCTATTCCAAATGAGCCTATGCCTGAATAAAGATCTAAAACATTAGAATTCTCAATTTTAGTATTAAGTAAATTTGAGTGTTTTATAATATTGAATATACTTTCTTTTACAGAATCTTTTAGTGGTCTTGTAGTAAAAGATTTGATAAATGAAATATTTTTTCCTTTAAACTTTCCACCAATAATTCTCATAGAATCAAATTACTCTCCAACCTATATCTTTTCTGTAAAACCCATCTTTCCAGTTTATCTTTTTTATTATTTGGAAGATATCTTTTCTTATTTTCATAAAATTTTTTCCAATTGATGTAATATTTAAAACTCTTCCTCCATTGGTTAAAATTTTATTTTTTATTAATTTAGTACCAGCATGAAAAATAAATGAATTTTTACTTAGCTTAATTTTATCAACATTTTTTAAAAATTTATCTTTTTTATATTTTCCTGGATAACCTTTGGAACATAAAACTATCGTCATACATTTTGATTGTTTCCATCTAATATTTATTTTATTGATTTTGTTTTTGACTGCTGCATAAAAAATTTTTAATAAATCAGTTTTAAGCCTTGGCAATATTACTTGACACTCTGGATCTCCCATTCTTACGTTATACTCTATTAAATAAGGCTCCTTTCGAACAATCATTAATCCAACATATAAAAAACCTGTGTAAGGATTATTTTTTTTTTTAAGAGCAGCAAGTGTAGGTTTTACAATCTTTTTAATTATTTTGTTCTTCAATTCTTTATTTAATATGGGTGCAGGAGAAAATGCTCCCATTCCACCGGTATTTGGACCTGTATCTTTTTCTCCAACACGTTTGTGATCTTGTGCAGACCCAAAGAATTTAAAGTTTTTTTTATCTACAATAAAAAAGCAACTAACTTCTTCTCCATTCAAAAATTCCTCTAAAACTATCTTTTTTGAAGATTTAAATTTACCTTTAAATATTTCATTTGAATGTTTTAAAACTTCATTATTACTCGTACAAATCGACACCCCTTTACCAGCTGCTAAACCATCAGCTTTTACAACCAAAGGAAGTTTACTATTCCTTAAAAATTTTATTACATCATTTTTATTTTTACATATTTTAAATTTTGCAGTTGGAATTTTGTTTTTTTGACAGATAGCTTTCATGAAAGCTTTTGACCCTTCTAATTTAGCTGCAAATTTATTTGGTCCAAATGCTTTAATCTTATTCTTGATTAAAAAATCAATAAGTCCTTTCACGAGAGGTTCTTCAGGTCCAACGATTACCAAATCTATTTTATAAAATTTTAAAATTTTAAGTAGTTCTCTGAATTTAAGAAAATCGACATTGATATTTTTTGCAATTTTCGACGTACCTGCATTTCCTGGAATACAAATAATATTTTTAGATATCTTTGACTCATATATATTTTGGCACAAAACATGCTCCCTGCCTCCACTGCCTATTAAAGCGATATTCATAAGAAAAAATATAATATATATAATTTATAGATGAATAAAAAAAAAGCTAAACTTCAGTATAAACATAACTCTTTTGATGTTATTGAAGAAGGCAATTTTGTAGTCTGTGCAGTTTCAGGGAAAGAAATACCACTTTCCGAACTAAGATATTGGAATGTAGATCTTCAAGAAGCTTACTTTTCACCGCTAGAAGTAGATGAAAGATATCAAACAAAAAAAAATAAAATTTAATTTTTTATTTCCACCTGTCATGAGTCCAAATCCACTGATTAGGATTTTGAATTATCATATTTTCTAAAATTTCGTTTAATTTTTTAGAAATTTCTAATTTGTTTTTAAAACTTGAAGTTTTAATTGGCTCAAACACTTTCATCTTAAAAGAAGAATTGTTTTTTCTTTCAATAAATATTGGAACAAGATCTAAACTATATTTTAATGCTAGTTGAGCTGGTAAAGTAGTTGTGAGTGCTTGAGAATTAAAAAAATTTAATTTTTCACCTTCACTCACTCTTTGATCAATCATTAGCGCGATACTGTGATTATTTTTTAGGTATTCAATTGCACTTTTAACTCCAGGCATTCCTTTCTTAATTTGGTTTTTACAAACATAAGTCCTCCTTAGATATTCCATAAAAGGATTTAAAAAAAAATTATTGAGAGGCCTATATATTGTTGCAAGATTTATATCTTTTTTTGTTATCTCCATTGACATAAGCTCAAAATTTGCGAAATGACCTGAAAAAAAAATAACTGGTTTATTATTTTTTGAAATTTCATCTAAAAAATTTTCACCTTCAATTTCTATATGGGAATTCTTTGCTCTAAATTTATTTAAAAAAACATATTCAATAAACGTCATTCCATAATTAGACCACATATTAGATATAATTTGTTTTTTTTTCTGAGGCAAAAAATTTTCAGGCAATTTATTCAAATTTTGATTTATAATTTTTTCTGACTTGATTAATGGTCCTAATTTTCGAAAAATAAAAGAAAAAATCTTTCTACTAAATGATAAGCCAACTAATTTACCTATTAAAAAAAACAAATAAATGAAAATAGCTTCAAAAAGATATTTAATAATTTTAATCATTTACAATTTAATATTAAATTAATTAACTCCTCTTTTTTTGGTATTTCCAATTTGATTTTAAGGTGATTAATATTAGTAAAGTTGTATTTTTTTATTCTTAAATAGTCTTTTTCAGTTGTTATTAACTCACAATTATTGTTTATACATTCATCATTCATTTTTTGAATTTCCGCTCTACTAAACTCATAATGATCAGGAAATTCAATTGTTTTTTGTACTTTCAAATTGTGGTTTTTAAGTAATTTAAAAAAGTTACTAGGATTACCAATCCCAGCAAAAGCATATAAATTTTTACCTTTTAACTGTTCTAAGTTAGAGGGGATATATTGTGAGTAGTATATTTTGATTTTACTTGAGTAGTTACGGATTTTCTCTTCAAAAAGATTATTTTTTTCTCCATTGATTATAATAACTTGAGCTTTTTTAATTCCTTCAAAACTTTCCCTTAAAGGGCCAGATGGGATAGTCATTTCATTCCCAATGAGTTGATTGCTATTAAAACATAAAATGGTTAAATTTTTATGTATAGAGTGGTCTTGAAACCCATCATCTAGTATTGCAAGTTCATGACCGTGATTTTCGGCATCAATAATGGCCTGAGATCTTTCTCTACCTAGAAAAAGTGGAATGCCACTAGTCTTAATTAATTTGTGCTCATCGTAATGTGAACTATAAAACTTTTTTATGATTGCAGGTTTTTTTCCAAGTTTAATAAGATCTTGCACTATCATGATGCTTAGGGGCGTTTTTCCAGTTCCACCAATATATATGTTTCCAATGCATATTATTGGAATTTTAAAAGAATTTTTCTTTGTTAGTCTTATCTTAATTTTTATTAAAAATTGAAGAAATATAGATAAGGGGAGAAATAAAAGAGATAAAATATTATTTTTTTTTTCCCAAAATTTAGGTTTCTTTATTTTCATTTAATATATCTAATTATCTCATTGTATGTATTATCTAATATTTCTCTGCCTAAATTATTTATAATTTGTATTTTTTCATCAGTCATTAAATTTGATTTGTTTAAATCAGAAACTAATTTGTTTGATAACTCATTTTCGGTTTTAATTAACTCCGAAATTTTATTTTTATTTAAAAGCTCATATATCTCTTGAAAATTGTAAACATAAGGTCCGTGATAAATCTTACAGCCAATTTTTGCTGCCTCTATAGGATTTTGACCTCCAACATTTTTGAGTTTTTTTAATAATGACTTTCCAATAAAAACACTTTTACAGAGCTTTAGATATTTTGATGTAACACCATAAGAATTAATTATGATTATTTCATTATCAGCCTCTATTGTGTCACCTTGAGACAAAACTTGAGTCTTTAAATTTAACTTTTCACAAATTGATTTTATGTTTTGTACTCTATCTATGTGTCTAGGTATTATAATTGTTACAATGTCATCATGAATTTTTTTAATTTTGATGTGTGTATTTAAGCAAAAAATATCCTCTCCCTTGTGAGTACTTAAAGCACACCAGAATTTTTTATCTTTGAGCGATACGTTAATATTAGAAATTGAATTGTCAAAATTATTATTAAATGCAAGTTTTAGATTTCCGTAATATTTTATATTATCTACTTTTAACTTTTCAAGGAACATTTGTGACTCTTTGTTTGATGCTATACATAATTTAAACGATCGAAATATTCTTTGAGCAGAATTTTTTATTAACATCCATCTTAAAAAAGTTTTTTTTGTAATTCTTGCATTTAATAAGATCAAAGGTATTTTATTTTTTCTTATTTCAAAGATGAAATTTGGCCAAATTTCAGAGTCCACAAAAATTATTAATTCTGGAGACCAATTTTCTATAAAACTTTTTACTAGATTGGGTTTGTCTATTGGAAAAAATCTATGAGTAATATTCTTATGATTTTTTAAATCAGTTTCTATTAATTTTGAGGAACTCAATGTTACCGTTGTTATTAAAAAATTTAATTCTTTTTTATTTGCTAATTTGTTTAATAACGGAATAATACTTTTAAGTTCTCCAATACTTGCAACATGAAACCAAATTAATTTTTTTTGAGAGTATTTTTTAACATTAAATGATGAGCTAAATAGTTTTTCTTTAAATCTTTTTTTATCTTCCTTTTTTAAGAATGTTCTTATGTAAATTATAAAAATTAAAACTGGAAAAAAAAAATTTATTAGATAACTGTAAATTCTAAACATTTACTTAAGTTGGTTTTGATATAAAGATTTATATTCCTTGCTGTTATTCATAAGGTAATCGTGATTACCAGAGCTTATTATTTTACCATTCTCGAGTAAAAATATTTTATCTGAATTATGGATAGTAGACATTCTATGTGCTACCACTATAGTAGTTCTACCTTTTATCAATTTATTTATTGCGTTTTGGACAATTCTTTCTGACTCAGTATCAAGTGAAGAAGTTGCTTCATCCAACAGTATTATTGGTGACTGCTTGAGTATGGCACGAGCTATTGAAATTCTTTGTTTTTGTCCTCCTGAAAGTCTAATCCCATTTTCACCTACTATAGTGTCATATTGATTAGGAAGTTTTTGAATAAACTCATCCGCTGCTGCAAATCTACATGCCTCCTCAATATCTTTTTGAGAAGCATTAGAGTCGGCATATCCAATATTATTTTTTATTGTATCATCAAATAAGATTACATCTTGGCTTACTAATGATATTTCTTTTCTTAAAGATTTGAGATTAACTTTTTTAATATCTTGATTATCAATTTTTATATGGCCTTCTTGAGTGTCATAAAATCTAGGTAAAAGGTTGATAATCGTACTTTTGCCCGCTCCACTTTTGCCAACTAAAGCAGTTATTTTTCCTCCTTCAATTAAAGCATCAATATTATTTATAGCTTTTTCTTCCTTTGTTTTATATTTAAAGCAAACGTTTTTGAATTCGATGGTACAATTTTTTATATTTAGATTTGGTAAGTGATTTTCATGTTTAATATTAATTGGTTTATCGATTATACTATACATTCTTTTAGCAGCAGCAGCTCCTTGATAGGCCACCATATTAATGGTCGCCAAAGATCTTATTGGCTGATAAGCAAGCATCATCGCTGCTAAAAACGAAAAAAAATTGTTTAGTCCTAATTCGCCAGAATTAATTAATTTTCCTGAAAAGAATATAAAACCAGCAATCATTATTCCAGTTAATGCCTCCATTATTGGGGTAGCTCTCAACATAATCTCAGTTACTTTAATATTTTTATTTATAAAATCATTAATAACACTGTCAGCATTTTCACTTTCCTTTTCTTCTCTCTGAAAGATTCTAATCATTCTGGACCCTCTTAAAATATCTGCTAAAAAGACAACTAGACTTCCGGATAGTTTACTGGCCTGCGTTGTTGCTTTACCTACTTGTTTACCTAAATTTTTTGCAAATCCTCCAGCTAGAGGTATCATAAAAATAGCGAATGATGCTAATTTCCAGTTTTGATAAAACATTAAACTGACTAACAAGACAACTGAAAACGAATCCTTCATTAAATTCAACACTCCAGTACTAACTAAATGTGAAACTTGTCCAGCGTCATATTGTATGTTTGAAATGTATTTTCCTGAGTGCCTTTCATCTAAAGTTTGTACATCGGAAAATAATATTGATTTAGCAATTTTCTTTGATAATTCTCCAGCTATTCTATTACCTACTATGTTAATATTTATTCTAGCAAAATAAAGTGATAGACCTTTTGCAGCAAAAACTACAACAATTGCGATCGGTATCACCCATGCCAAGGTTTGATTTTTGTCGATAAATACTTTTTTTACTGCTGGATCTAGCAACCAGGCTATCGAAGATGTTGTTCCTGCAATAAATACTGATAATACTATACATAAAAAAATTCTTTTCAGATGATATCTGACATGTTCCTTGTACAGTCTTTTAAGAATAGATTTCAGTTCTTCAAATTTCATAGTCTAAGAATAGATAATTGATAAAAAAATAAAAACACCAGCAAAGTTATTTGATTTAAAAGCTTTAAGGCAATTCATTGTTTTTTTTGCGCTAAATATTTTTATTTGATAAGCCAAAGTTATAAAAAACATAATAATAAATAATGTTGATAAATTAATCCCTATATTTTGTTTAAAAACATAAATCATTAGCAAAAAAGTTATTGAATAACATACTGTTACAAATAATTTTATATCTTTTTTAAATTTTATAGCAGTAGATTTTAAACCAATTATTTCATCATCCGCTATATCTTGTAAGCCATAAATGGTGTCATAACCCAATGTCCAAAATATGGCTGATATATAAAGTAAAATAATTTCAATAGAAATTTGATCTAAAATCGCAGAATAAGCCATTACCATGCCCCAATTAAAAGTTAATCCGAGAAATAATTGAGGCCAATATGTTATTCTTTTCATAAAGGGATATGAAAATGCTAGTATCATAGATCCTAATCCAAGGTAAATGGTTTTGATATTAAACTGTATTAGAATTAAAAAGGACATTAAACAAAGCATGATGACGTAAATAAAAGATTGTTGTACTGAAATTTTTCCACTCGCAATAGGTCTTCTTTTTGTTCTTTGAACTTTTTTATCAAAATCTTTATCAACAATATCGTTAAATATACATCCAGCGCTTCTCATCAAAACGGAACCTAAAAAAAATAATAATAAATAATACTGGAAGATAAATAGATTTTGATCAAAATTGTAAGCATAAGCCAAACCCCAGGAGCAGGGCCAAAATAAGAGCATATAGCCTATAGGTTTGTTTAATCTTGTTAATTCTATAAAAATTTTTAATTGGCGCATTAAATATGACTTGTAAATACCAAACACTATCTTCATAATCAATTTGATTCGGCATGGATATAGATTACACAGTAGCAGCTTTAATGTTTCCGGCTATACCTTTAATGATGACTATGTATAGCAATAGATTTCACACATTAAGTGCTTTAATTAGGCAAATTCACGATCAATATACTTTTGAAAAAAAGGTTCCCCCTGAATGGGAAAATCAACTTCATGTTTTGAATAAAAGAACCAATCTTTTGAAATATGTAATGGGTTTCGCAGCTTTTGGTTTCTTGTTCAATATGTCAACAGTATTAATGCTTTACTTAGGCTCAGTACAAATTGCTAGACTAAATTTTGCAGCGTGTTGTGTTTGCATGATAGTTTCAATTTTTCTTTTTTTGCAGGAAATAAGACTTTCAAATCAAGCCTTGAAATTTCATTTGAGTGATATGGACTCAATGAAAAAAGATCTTTGAATCACTTTTTTTCTAAAAGCTTTTTTTTAAATAATGATACGCCTTCTTTCAACTTGTAATTATATGATTCTTCGAAAGTGCTTAGTTGCCATCCTGTCATTCTTTTTTTTAATTCTATTAAATTTTTTTCTTTCCATTGATACGTAGTATTTTCTTCTTTCCAAATTTTTTTTTCATCATTCGTTCTAGCACAGCCATAGCAGTAACCTGTTATAGGTTCAGTTTTACAAATACTTATGCATGGAGAAATAATCTTTTTATCCATTATGGAATAAGAATAGCGGGACCTGTCAATTTTCTTGATTCTAAGTCTTCATGTGCCTGTTGAGCATCAGACATCTTATATTCTTTAAATATTTTAACTTTAATTTTACCAAATTTTACTTTTTCAAAAATTTCGTCGGCTCCTTTTTGAAGTTCTTTTCTATTTGTAAAATAGTGACCAATTGTAGGTCTAGTAAAAAAAAGACTTTTAGATTGAATATCTTTAGGCACATCCACAGGATCCAAAGGTCCTGATGCGTTTCCAAAACTCACCATCATTCCTCTAGGTTTTAAACATTGAATAGACCTACTAAAGGTTTTTTTTCCAACACCATCAAAAACTGCTGAAACTCCTTTATTATTTGTAAATTTCATTACTTCTTTTGCAAAATCATCTTTAGAGTAATTAATTACATGTTCATAACCATTGGATTTAGCTATATCAATTTTTTCATCCGAGCCTACTGTTCCAATTACTTTTGCTCCAATACTATTAGCCCATTGAGCAAATATTTGACCAACTCCACCTGCAGCAGCATGAAATAAAACAGTTTCTCCAGCTTTAAGATTATAAGTTTTTGTTAAAAGATAATTAGTTGTTAAACCCTTAGTCATTAATGTTGCCGCTAATTTATATGATATACTCTCTGGAACTTTAACAACTATCTTTGCAGGTATAATTCTTTGTTGAGCATAAGCACCTATAGGCATAGAGGCATAGGCAATATTATCTCCTTTATTAAATTCTGAGACATTGGAACCAACTTCATCTATTTTTCCTGCTGCTTCTAAACCAATACCACTAGGCAAAGGAAGAGGGTAAAGTCCTGATCTATGATATGTATCAATATAATTTAAACCGATTGCTTTATTAGTCACTTTAATTTCATCAGGTCCCGGCGAGCCTAAACTGGTCTCATGCATCTCTAATACACCAGGCCCTCCATTTTTTTTTATTATAATTGTTTTAGGCATTTTCGATGAAACGTACTTTAACTTTTAGTATTTAGCAAATGTTCCGTTATTATAATCTTGGATAGCCTCAAGTATTTCAGCTTTAGTATTCATAACAAACGGACCACCTCTTGCAATCGGTTCACCTATAGGCTCACCCGCAATAAATAAAAATTCAGTTTTTTTGATAGCCTTAACAATCAATTCATTTCCTTTATCTAGCAAAATTAAATTAGAATCTTGAATTTTTTTATGGTCTTTTTCACCAATTTTTAATTCACCTTTAAGTAGATAAATAAAAGAATTATGGCCACTTGGCACATCATAATTGAATTCTTTTCCTTCATTTAAAACGATATGAAAATAAATAGGTTTTACGTTGTGGTTTTTTTCTGGACCTTCAGCATTCTGATATTTCCCAGCGATAACTTTTACGGTCATATTTGAGTCTACGTGCGTGCCTAGTTCATTGCTTTTAATGTAAAGATATTCAGGTTTATTCTTTTTTAATTTAGCTGGCATATTAATCCATAGTTGGAAACCTAGTAGTTTACCTTCTTTCATTGCTGGCATTTCAGAATGTATAATACCTCTACCAGTTTTCATCCACTGCACATCTCCAGAAGCCATAATTCCTTTTGCTCCAGTGCTATCTTGGTGTTCAAATTCTCCACTTAACATGTATGTTACAGTTTCTATTCCTCTATGTGG
>MDSV01089394.1_pt1 | contig 15061 bp, 9 predicted proteins | sample 810851 | NCBI WGS metagenome assembly MDSV01 (sample SAMN05326640, study PRJNA326480) | marine metagenome | isolation source: seawater | place: Atlantic Ocean: North East | collected 2012
TATGCCAAAGCCTATCTTAAAAAACACCAGCCCGATTTTATATTCATTTCTTATGGTGAGACCGATGATTTTGCGCACAATGGAGATTATGAATCATATTTGAGATCAACCAAGAATACAGATGCTTTGATTGCAGATTTATGGAATTATATAGAAAACAATGCTTATTATAGTGGAAAAACTACTTTTATAATTACAACAGATCATGGCAGAGGGACAACCCCAATTGATTCTTGGCGAAGCCATGGCACAAAAATTAAAGGGTCAGATCAAACTTGGATTATCACTTTTGGAAATGGAATCTTAGTTAAAGGTGAATTGAAGATTGAAAATCAATTATATACCAATCAAATTGCTCCTACAATTCGAAAGCTCTTCGGTCTTGATCAAAAAGAAGAAAATGGCTATGGTCGTCCTCTATCTTTAAACTAAAACAATTATAAATTAATTTTATTTACAATTTTGTCTTAAAAATTTTTGAGCAGTGGCAGGGGACATAAAGTTTTCAAAACTCAATGCTTTTTTGATATCCTCACATCCATCTTTTTGATTAATTGAATATTTAGTTAATCCTCGCCTAAAATATGACGGATGATAATTAGGGTCTAGTTCAATAGACTTATTAAAATATTCAATTGCTTTAAGTTTGTCAGGATTAAAATCGTTGTATTCAGGGATATTATACATTCCATAACGAGAAATGATATTAATCATTCCAAGATAATAAAAATCATATGCAGATGTTGGATCTTCAATAGCCGGTTTTTCGTAAATAAAATAACGTCGTTCTTCTTCAAATTCATCATATTCATAATCTAATTTTTCAGCTAATCTTTGATTATAATCGTGTTGATCTTTTTTCTCTTTAAAAACTTCAATGTTTTTTCTGTTAAACTCAATAATATTCTCTAAATATGTTGGATCAGAGTTTATGGGAATCCATTTAGTTTTTAATTCACTTACGTCTCCCTCTCCATTTATATACTCTTTAGTATAGAATAATTCATCATTAATTACATTAAACGAATGTGTCTCTTGAGTGCTACTGCCATAATCACCTTGAAAACCCTTTACAATTACGACTTTATCTCTACTTTTTTCTTTTATATACTGAGATTCACACATATGACATTCCAAATTGAGCTCTCCATTAGCTTCCATATTATCCATTGAAAATCCATTTGAAGGATGATAAGTTTCAACTTCTACCCAATTACCCTCGATTTTAATAACATCTCCAGTTTTTTTATGAACATCATTGATGGTTAATGATTTGTCAGTTTTGTTTAAGATTTTCAAAAGAACACCGTTTGGCAATTTGCCAATTATTTTTCCGGATGTACTCGGATTATCTCTAACATTCAAGCCACTTTCAGCATTTACACCCATAATATTCTTTTGATTTTCAACACTGTCAAACCAAATGAAATATCCTTTATCATTATATAGATTGAAACTTTTATAATCTCTATTTAAAAAACCGTCAAACACATATCCCCTTAATTTTATATCATCATTTATTTTAATTCGCTTATATGTTTGTATATGGACTGTTGAAACTCCATTTGTCCAAATTGAGTTATTGAAATTAAGTGAAGAAGAAGAAGAAGAAGAAGAGAGTTCTTGAGGATCAAACACACTAATAATTAGATTAAATAATTTTAAGAACTGTTTTGAGGTTCCATCATAATCTCTTCTGATCCAAAACAAGGTTTCATTTGAAATTTCATCACAATTGTTCTCTATACCAAAATAAATTTCATACATGATCTCTTTTATATCATCTTTATTTTTTATTCTTTCAAGAATATGCCTATTACAATCAGAAGCAAAATGATATTCAATTTGATTTTCCATTAGCTTTCTTAAAGGACTTTCAAATTTCTCAAAATACAGGGGCATAAGAACTGTTTTTAATTTTGGTGACATAGACTTAACAGTTTTAATCAAATCTTCTAAAAATATCGGATTATAGTGTCCGAACTCCCCTTCTACAGGGTTACAATTAAAACAAAAATCTCCATTAAATTGATGTCCTGAATTAAAGACAGTCATTCCAAAAACATTTTCCGCCAGCTTAATCATGCCATAATTATCAATCCACCCCCCCTTAAAAAATGATTTGATTGGACCTCCAAACACTGGTTCAGTTATTAGTTCTTTGAAAGGGTCAACATTTTCCTCTATCAAGTTTTGTCCCAAAGAAAACAAAGGAATAAGTATTAAAATAAAGAGGTTTTTTTTCATTTTAATAATTTTTTATCACAACACATTATCTATTCTATAGGGGTTTTTTAAACCGGTATTAAATTTAATTTTCCTTAAGGGTTCTCGAAATTAAATATAATACTAATTCATTTGACTTTTTAAAGCCTTCAATATTCAAAGATTAACATGACCTTAAAATTACTTAATTTAAAAGGTTTATTTATTAATGTTTATCCTTTTTACATAATCCTCTATTTTAGATCTAAATTTTGAAGCTTCCTTAATTTCCCCTTTACTTATTTTGACCCTTGAAAGTGAATTATACGATTTATCCCAATTCCCCTTTAAAAAATACGCTACTGAAAGATTAATATATAGATGATCAATAATTTTGTCCCCAATCCTAGTTCTTCGTTTCTTCGGAACATATTCTTTAATTGCATTTCCCCATATGCTTATACATTCATCTATTTTTTTGGAGATTTCATTTCTCATCTTTTCTGTAAAGTTTCCATACCTAGAGGTAGCACCCTCTATGAATGCTCGTTTAACTATTTCACGAATTCTACCTATATTCTCAAACGCTTTAGATAAGTCTGAGTAATCATATTTCCTTCCTCTACCCCTTACAAAATTAATATCATAGTATTTAAGTGGAAAACCATAATTATTATTAATACCATACTGAAAATTTTGAAGACTTTGATTTATAATTTGAGAATATAAATTCATTGCATTAAAATCTTTGTTTTTATCATGGGCTATAACTGCTGGGGCATATTCACTGAATAGACTGGAAACAAATAAATTATTTACGATTATTCCTTCATTTGAAATTACTTTTTTATCATTCTTATTGTCAATTATAAACTCACTGTAGTTAACAGTTGCATCAACCCTGTATTTTCCACCAATAGCATTTACATATGTAGTGTCGTTTATTTTTCTTTTATACTCTTCTTTAAAAACATTACTTGAAAAAGAAACATTATTTATTACAAATCTAATTTCTATATCTGCATCAACTAATGAATTCATTTCTTTAAAGCCATTTAAAATAATTTTTTGCTTTGAAGATTGAAAAGCAGATGGCTGAGTTATTCCTGAAGATTTAAAAATATTCAAGATATTTACTGTTTTTGGTTGAAAAAAAGTCGAATTATTTACTACTGATGAATGATACGACTCAATATTATTATCAAGTGGATTGAGTGGTTCTTGAAGATATGGAATTGCAATTTTTTTTGTGTTAGGTCTCTGTGAATAAACGAATGAGGTAGAAAGACTGATTCCAATTAATGTTATTATTAGTTTGTTTTTCATTTTAATTTTTAAAATTATTTATAAATAAAGAATCTTTAATCAAAACTTTTTTTAGTAGAAAAATTAACATTCAGATTAATTGCAATTTAAAATATCTACAATTACACATACAGTTCTCTTTAATTCTTGATTAGAAATATTGTAAATTAATTTTTCTTCATATCCAATCTGGTTTGGATATTTTTCTATTAATTCAGTACATTAAAAATCGATAAATTTAATATTTACATTTTTTTTGAATTAGTATTTTAAGATATACGAACATTTAAACTTCCTTTCACTGAAATATAATATTACTGACCACTGAAGGTAAAAAGAATAACATTAAACAAAGAAGTAAATTTTTAATTAAAAATTTTGATATTACAATAAATAAATTCTTAGGAGTGAAAAGAAGATTTCGGCAAATCGAAAACACTAAGTCTTAATTTTAAACGTAATTTCCACTTTAGAAAACTATAATTAGCCCAAATAACATTTCTCCAAACTTTTAAATTATAATTCATGGAAACCCAATCATCTTTTATTCATCTAAAACTAATCCTACTCATAACACTGCAATTTAGCTGTCATCAAACCAAGAAAGATGCTGATAATATCCTTTTAAAACCTTGGAGCGAACCATTTGGAGGGGTTCCTGCTTTTGACCAAGTTAAAATTGAAGATGTTGAGCAGGCAATGCTTTCTGCAATGGAATTACATTTGGAACAAATTCAGACCATTGCCAATAATACGGCCACTCCTACTTTTGAAAATACTATCGTAGAGATGGAAAGAAGTGGATCTAAATTAGAAAGAGCAACTGCTTATTATGGAGTATTATCAAGGAATGAATCCACTCCAAATTTTAGAGTAATTCAAAAAAAAATAGCCCCTCTTTTCGCCGATTACCACTCAAAAATTATTCAAAATGATAAGTTATTTAAAAGGATAGCTAAAATTTATGAGAATGCAAAAATTGATCCATTGGAATCAGATCAACATCGCCTTTTGGAATGGATCTATCAAACTTTCGAAATGAATGGTGCTGGATTGGCTAAAGAGAAAAAAAATCGATATGCCGAAATCAATAAAGAATTATCTCTGCTATACGCTTCATTTTCTGATAATGTACTCCATGATGAGGAAAATTACATCACTTACCTTACTGAAGATCAATTGGGAGGTCTCCCTGAAGATTTTGTCAAATCATCAGCTCAGATAGCTAAAGAAAAAGGAAAAGATGGTAAATATGCTGTAATTAACACGCGTTCCTCTATGGAGCCATTTCTTACTTTTTCAATAGAACGCAAATTGAGAAAACAAGTCTGGAAAAACTATTATTCACGTGGAGACAATGAAGATAAATACGACAATAAGGCAATTATTTATGATATATTAAAGCTTAGACATGAACGAATTAAATTGTTGGGATACAATAATTTTGCGGAATGGCGACTGCATAACAGAATGGCTAAAACGCCTAAAAATGCCTTAAACCTTCTTGAAACCATTTGGCCTTCATCTATTGAAAGAGTTGCTGAGGAAGTAGCCGATATGCAATTGATAGCCAATCAAGATCAGATCACAATAGAACCTTGGGATTATAGATATTATGCAGAAAAAGTTCGCCTAAAAAAATATGATCTTGACTCTGAAATAGTGAAGCTATATTTACAATTAGATCAATTGACTGATGCAATGCATTATGTTGCAGGACGTTTGTTTTTTTACGATTTTACTCCACTTGAAGTTGGTACGGTTCCAGTTTTTAATGAAGAAGTTAAGGTTTGGGAAGTAAAAGATAAAAGAACCGGACAACACATTGGTCTTTGGTATTTAGATCCATTTGCTAGACCCGGAAAACGTTCCGGTGCTTGGGCCACTACCTATAGAAGTTATAGTAACTTTGATGGTGAAAAAAATGTACTTGCCTCCAACAATTCAAACTTTTTAAAACCCGCTGAGGGTGATCCTGTATTAGTCTCATGGGAGGATGCTAAAACTTTCTTTCACGAATTTGGTCATGCATTACACTTTTTCTCATCAAATGTCCGCTACCCTACACTTAATAATGGCGTTCGAGATTTCACTGAATTCCAATCCCAGCTTTTGGAACGTTGGTTGTCTAGTGATGAAGTGATTAAAAAATTTTTAGTTCATCACCAAACGGGGGAGCCAATTCCAAATGATCTGGTAGTAAAAATTAAAAATACTGCTAAATTTAATCAAGGGTTTGCTACAACAGAATATTTGGCATCTGCTTTAATGGATTTAAAACTCCATATATCTGATCCTAAGGATATCGATATTGAAAGTTTTGAACTTAAAACTTTAAAGGCCTTGAATATGCCAAAAGAATTACCGATGCGCCATCGTACACCACATTTTAGTCATGTTTTTTCTGGAGAGAGCTATGCTACTGCATACTATAGTTATATTTGGGCGGATGTATTGACAGCCGATGCAGCAGAAGCATTTGCAGAAGCTCCCGGAGGATTTTATGATGAGCAGCTCGCCAAACGTTTGGTGGAGTACTTGTTTGCACCTAGAAATTCATTAGATCCCGCGGAGGCCTATAAATTGTTTAGAGGTCGAGATGCTAAAATTGATGCTTTGATGAGGGCAAGAGGTTTTGAGAAATCCAGCAAATAGATTCGATGTTTTTGGAAAATCTAACATTGATAGCCACAGTAAGTATTGCACATTTAATTGCACTAATCAGTCCAGGTCCAGATTTTATTGTTGCTTGTAGAAATAGTATTCAATACTCCCGAAAAATTGGATTATGGACTGCAGTTGGATTTGGAATGGGTGTATGTTTTCATTTGACGTACGCTTTTTTTGGATTGACTTGGATAGTGTCTCAGTCTGATTTTTTATTGACCCTCATAAAATATCTCGGGGCTATTTATTTAATTTATATAGGGATTTCCTCTTTTTTTTCAAAAAACACAAAAATAGAACTAACGAAAGATCAAAGGTTTTACAAAATGAAATGGCATGCAGCAATTAGAATGGGACTGCTGACCAACTTGTTGAATCCAAAAGCAACCTTATTTTTTTTGAGTCTCTTTAGCTTCGTTGTCGGACCAAAAGTTGACCCAACCGTTATGACCCTACTGGCTATGATTATTGTTAGTTCAACTGTACTTTGGTTTTCACTGGTGGCTTTTTTTCTAACGCATCAGAAAATTCGAAATTTATTTCTAGGCAATCAAAAGCAATTAAGTTATATTTTTGGAGCGATTTTAATTTTAATTGGAATTCGAATTATACTTTTATAATTTCGTATTATAATCTGAAGATTAGTCTATAATCATTTTACAAGATCTAAGTCAGTATTAGAAAGGAGAAATTTTTAAGAATCCAAAAACACTATTGTCAACGGCAATAATAGCTCCACCATCTGGGGTTAGGTCAATAGCCTCCCCTGCCCAATCACCTCCGTCTGTCCTATAATAGGTTCTATCCCATTCAATATCTCCATCTTTAGAGAATTTAATTAGGTAAACATGCCATGTGTCTGATTGATCAATACTACCTTCGCATTTTTCTGAATATTCACTATACTCATCACCAGTTCCAGCTACAATAATACAGCCACCATCTGGTGTAGCCTTAAGATCCCATACTTCATCGTGAATGTATAAAGGATTAAATCCTCTTGGATTTCCTCTTTTCATCTCCCATAATTTATCTCCATTTTGATCAATTTTCATAGTATATGAGTCCCAATTTTCTGTACCTGAAATAGTGTGTCCTGAAAGAAAAATTGAATTGTCATTACCAATGTCCATTGCAAAACAATGATCTTTGTTTTCTCCACCGTAAGTTTTAATCCATTCCATTTCACCATTTAAATCAGTCTTCATAAGAGAATAATCTTCAGCTCCCGGTGACAATCCAGATATTATTAAACTATTATTTATTGAATAAATTCTATAAGCATGAGACATTTGGGAATCAATATTTTTACTTGAAATTTTATTACCCTGGCTATCTAAAAAAGTCATATAACCTGTTCCTTCAGTATAAAAAGTATTATTTTCATCCTCTGCATTAATGTATCCAATTCCAACCAAGCCAGTTGATATCTCAACAACGTGTTCAATTGCATCAGTTCCTCCATTATCAAATGTACTAAGCCATTTTTGCTCACCGTCAGACTTATTAAGTTTTATAATCGTTGAGTTTTTATTAAGAGAGCCAGAAATAATGTATCCATCACTTACCTCGACAACAGAGTTACCTAGATTATGACCCGAATTACCAAACTCTTTTTTCCAAATCATACTTCCTTTTGAATCAGTTTTAGCTACAAGTATTTTAGCAGTATTATTATCTAGAAAACCTGTTTCTCCAACTTGAATAAATCCATTATCGTTTGTTGTATAGACAAAGTGTGCATGAGCCTCTTCCTCAGATCCTTCAACAGATTTAATCCACTCCATATCAGGACCATTACCAATTAAATTACTACAACTTGAGGGTTGCGAAGACCCTTCAGTAGAAATCTCATTGTTCTCAGATTCAATATTTTCATTGTCACCAGATGTTACTGAATCAATACTTGACGAAGAGTCATTACTTGATGAAGAATCACTTGTGTATAAATCGTTATTTGAATCACTATTAATTGATGAAGGTGTATTTAGTGGTGAATCTATAGGTTCATTTTCAGAGCTTGAACAAGAGGTTAATAAAATTGGAATCAAAAGATATATTAGCTTTTTCATTTTTATATAAATAATCAAATTTTAATTTTTAAAAATACTTATAAATAGTTTTTTTTTATAACAAATTTTATTAAAATAAATCTTCCATTTATAATTCCTAAACTCAATAAAAATTTATTAATTATTATTTAGATTAAATAAATATAATTAAATTTGATCTATGATATTAAAATCAAATAAGTACGGTTTTTTTGGATTTTGTGAAGATTGTAGAGAATATCATTTACACTTTAACAATTTATTTTTCTCACTTAATGAAGGTAATTTAAATAAATTTTGTTCTTATTTAAAAGAAATTGATCCAAACACGTCATACGTTCCAGAACATGACCTTATACTTAAAAAAAATATAGTACTGCCGGTGTTACATCCTTATATGCTTGTTTTAGTTAACCTTGAGGAGTTGAATATGTTAAAAAACTTAATTTTAATAAATCATGATTACAATATCTCTCTTACACATAAGGACTTTCCATTTGAACATAATAATAATTGATTGAAAATGATCTACATAAGAAAAAAGACTTATAAACTTATTTTTTTTATTTTACTTCCTTTAATGTTTTTATTTTCTCTTGCATTAATTGCTCAATCAAAGCAAAAAAAAGATAAAGAAGCGATTTTAAAAATGTGTGGCTGCTTTGAAATAAATTTTAAATTTATTGAAACCTTTAATTATTCTGAAAATGCGAATTATATAGGGTCTGATGAATATGAATCTTATGCTTTAGAATTGGCTTTACCTATTCTGAATAAAAAAAACAAAGTTTCCATACAACACCTACTTATAGTGGGCTATGAAAATGAAAAATCAATTATAAAACACTGGAGACAAGATTGGCTTTATCAAAATACTCTTCTATACATTTATCAGGGAAATAATCTTTGGAAAAGTAAGAATTTTAATAAAAAACAGGTGAAGGGTCAATGGACTCAAAAAGTATATCAAGTTGATGATAGTCCAAGGTATGAAGGAACTTCATCTTGGGTTCATGTAGATGGGAAAAGTTTTTGGGAAAATGAAACATCTGCTCCATTACCTAGGAGGGAATATACAAAACGTGATGATTACAACATCATGAAAAGGTGGAATCGTCATGAGATCACAAATTATGGTTGGATTCATAAACAAAATAATTCAAAGGTTTTAAAAACTGAACTTAAATCTAAAATTATAGCAAAGGAAATAGGAACATCACCCTATAAAAAAGTTAAAAATAAGAGATGCAAGCAGGCGATAGATTGGTGGAATTCGAACAAATCTAAATGGAATAGTGTGAGAAATGAATGGGAAAAAATTTTCGATCTAAAAAAGGATATCTCAATAAGAAAAAGAGTAGGAGGGATGTTTTTATATGAGCATTTGATGTTTACAAAAAATTATGAAACAAAAGAAACTCATGGTCCATTGATTAAATCTTTTTTAAAATGATCATTTAAATATTTAAAAAAAAATCTACGTTATTTGAGAATTCAAAAAAACACAGATAAATCATTTTAATTTCTAAACACAAACTTTTACTCATAAAATTTTACTGATTTAAATAAGAATTGTTATACTTTAATGATCAAATTGGATTATCTGTATGGATAAAATATATATCTAATTCAAAAAAAAATCTAACCTAAAAATTTAGTTTCAAGAATTCAACAAAGCCTTAAGGGTGTTCATAATCATCAATTGATTAAATTATTTTAAAATAATTTTTTAGCTTGAAATCAAATACACTGAAAAAAATCCCTAATATTAATTGTATTATTTTTTTTTGAGAAATTTTTATACGATTTGCATAAGAAAAACAGTTTTTAAAAATTTTACCTTATCAAAATGATTTGGTTCCTAAGGATTTAAAGCTAAGGCTTTTAATCGTTATTTTATGATTAATTCTATAAATCAAAAAAAAGGTTTCATAAATTCACCAAAAATAATCTTATAGTTCCCAGATCAAAAGGATTTTACTCCATATGAATCATTAGAACTGAATATTTAATTATGTCTCAAATTTACGGTGAAAAACAACGGTTTTAAAAAACCTCGACTCTAACCTCAAAATAAATTATTTTAAATGAACAATATCGATTATATCGTTATCCTTGTTTTTTCTTTGTTAATTGTTCTTGCTGGACTGGCCTTTCGAAAACGAGGGGCTGATATGAGGTCCTACTTTGCTGCAGGAGGAGCTGTTCCTTGGTCCATTAGTGGGTTATCCTTGTTTATGAGCTTTTTCTCGGCTGGTACTTTTGTCGTTTGGGGATCTATAGCTTATGAACTTGGATGGGTATCCATAACCATACAACTGACCATGTGCTTAAGTGGATTTTTAGTGGCTTACTTTATTGCACCCGCCTGGAGAAAGACAAATAGTCTCACGGCCGCTGAGTTTGTCAGAGACAGATTGGGAGACGGCGTTCAGAAATTTTTTACTTACTTGATATTAATACTTTCTTTGGCCTACAGCGGAGCTTTTTTGTATCCTGTGGCCAAAATCATTAATATATCGACCGGTTTTTCTATCAATGCTTGTATTATAGTTTTGGGGATATTGATTTTACTTTACACAGTTGTTGGTGGGCTGTGGGCAGTTATAATAACCGATGTACTACAATTTGTCATACTTTCTGCTTCTGTTGTTATTGTGGTCTACCTATCTCTTCGAGAAGTTGGTGGATTTCAGCAATTTACAGAAAATGTACCGGATGATTTCTTCGATTGGACGAGTGGTGAATACACCTGGTGGTTTATTATTGGAGTGGGAATTTTCAATACCATTTTTATTGGAGGTAATTGGGCATATGTGCAGAGATATACCAGTGTTAAAACCCCTAAAGAAGCAAAAAAAGTAGGACTTACTTTTGGATTTCTGTATCTGATTAGTCCATTTTTGTGGATGTTACCTCCCATGATTTACAGGGTTTTAAATCCTTCTTTGGTCGCTTTGGAAAATGAAGGCGCATATCTATTAATGTGTAAACAAGTACTACCAATAGGATTATTAGGATTAATAATTGGAGGAATGGTTTTTGCCACTGCAAGCTCTGTAAACACAACTTTAAACCTTGCTGCTTCAGTGATAACCAATGATATATTTAAAGTGCTCAAGCCCAGAGCTACTATCAGTCAGATCATGTTTGTAGCAAAACTCTCTACCATTTTATTTGGAGTAGGCACAATCATGGTTGCGTTAATAGTTCCGGCTGCCGGGGGAATTGTCAATCTGGTATTGAGTGTTGGGGCAGTAACAGGTTGTTCACTCTATGCCCCTATAATTTGGGCCATTTTCTCTAAAAGACATTCCGGTCTATCCATTTTATTGATTACAATAATAAGCTTGTCGATTAACACAGTACTTAAGTTTTTTGCTGATGATCTATTAGGCGCAAACTTATCAAGAGCCAACGAAATGCTTTTGGGGTCTATATTGCCTATATTTCTTTTGGGGGTATATGAATTATACGCTAAGGCTCTAAAAAAAGAGAGTTTGGATTATATAAATTATTGTAAGCTTAAAGTAATAGATCCCGTTAAAGACAACAAAAATTCAGAACAAAATTCTTTTGGATTAATGGTACTTTCAACAACTTTATTTGTTGTTGGTATATTGATTATTATTCTGGCATATACGGCCGAAGTATCCGAAACAATAGTTTTAGTTGTTGGCCTATTAATTTTAATCATATCGAGTCTGATTCACCCTTATCTAAGAAAAAGAATTCAATTAAAAAAATAAGTATTAATAAAAAAGGAATAAAATGATTAAAAAGGGTTTTGAGTCTAAAAGGGAAAATAAGCTTCTTTATCTAAAGGCTGATTTAGTCGTTGTGGGGGGAGGTTTAGCCGGTGTCTGTACCGCGATTGTTGCAGCCAGAGAGGGAGTCAAAGTGATTTTAGTTCAAGACAGACCAGTATTGGGGGGAAATGCATCAAGTGAGGTCAGATTGTGGGCATTAGGGGCTACCTCATCAATGGGGAATAATAACAGGTGGGCAAGAGAAGGCGGTTTGATCAACGAAATTTTGTTGGAAAATCTGAAGCGAAATAAAGATGGTAACCCTCTTATCTTTGATACAGTTATCTTGGAAAAAGTATACGAAGAAAAAAACATTAGCCTTTTATTAAATACTGCGGTATATGAAACACAAAAATCAGATCAAAATAAAATTCAAAGCATCAAGGCTTTTTGCAGTCAAAACGCAACGACCTATAAAATAGAAGCAACCTATTTTTGTGATTCCTCGGGTGATGGGATTGTAGCATTTCAAGCCGGTGCTTCTTTTCGAATGGGAGCAGAATCCCCAGAGGAATTTGATGAGGGTTTTGCCCCCAATGTTGAAGATTACGGAAACCTACTGGGACACTCTTTATATTTCTATACCAAAGACCTTGGTAAACCAGTTCAATATACAGCACCCTCATTTGCAATTGATAATGCCGAGGAATTACCTCGTATTCGTAATTACAGACTGAATGAACATGGCTGTAATCTCTGGTGGGTAGAGTACGGGGGAAGGCTCGATACTATTCATCAATCTGAGGAAATAAAATTTGAATTATGGAAGGTGATTTATGGTATTTGGGATTATGTAAAAAATAGCGGTAAATACCCCGAATCTGAAAACCTAACCCTAGAGTGGGTAGGAACCATACCCGGTAAAAGGGAAAGTAGAAGGTTTGAGGGAGATTATATGCTCGTTCAACAAGATATTGTTGAACAAAAAGATTACTATGATCGCGTAGCTTTCGGAGGATGGGCTATGGATTTACATCCTGCAGATGGGATTTACAGTGATTACAATTCGTGTACCCAGTGGCATACCAAAGGTGTCTACTCCATCCCCTATCGCTGCTACTACAGTAAAGACATTGACAACCTTTTTCTAGCCGGTAGAATCATAAGTGCATCGCATGTAGCTTTTGGTTCTTCTCGAGTTATGTTAACTTGTTCGCACGGTGGACAAGCTGTGGGAAAAGCTGTTTCACTATGCATGAAAAACAAATGGCTTCCCAGAACACTTGGGAAAAAGGACAACATTGGAAAACTACAATTGACCCTAAGTAGAGATGGACAAAGTATACCGAGATTAGATATTCAGGATACCAGCGACTTGGTTCAAATTGCGACCATATCGTCTTCATCAGATTTGAAAATCAATGAAATAAAACCATCTGGAGAGTGGAAACAATTAAAATTCAATATGGCTCAATTACTTCCCTTGGCAGCCAATAAAACCTATAGTTTCAAAATTAAATTAAAAGCTTCAAAAAACACATCTATTGACGTAAAATTAAAAACAAGTTCGAAACAAATACATTTTACACCAGATATTGAATTAGAATCTAAAGCATTTCCATTGAAAAAAGGAATACAAGAAATAAGCTTTACTTGTGAAAAAAAAATCACCATTGACAGTTATGTTTACATCTGTTTAATTCAAAATGAAGCGGTTGAAGTCATGCTTTCAGATGAGCGTTTTCCCGGTGTCATGACCCTTTTGCAAAAAGAAACCCCAGCAGTGTCTAACTACGGCAAACAAGAACCCCCTATAGGTATTGGAATTGATAGTTTTGATTTTTGGACTCCCGAAAAAATGCCGGGTGGAAAAAACATCGCAATGACCATAGTCCCTCCTATTCAAAATTTTTTCTCAACCAATGTCTTAAATAATAATTTAAGACCCACAGCTGATGGATATACAAATGTATGGCAAGCAGATATGAACGATACAAATCCTGAACTCAAACTCAAGTGGGATTTAAAGCAAAAAATAAGTAGTATTCGTTTATTTTTTGATTGTGATTTTGACAATGCATTGCCCTCAGTATTTGTAACCCACCCCAACGCAGAAATTCCATTTACGATCCGGGAATACAAAATATATGATGGAGACAAAAACATGATTCATGAAAACTCAAACAATTATCAAGCTATTAATAGAATAGTATTTGATAAGCCCATCATTACAAATGAATTGACAGTGGTTTTGTCCAAAAAAGAGGAAAATATTCCGGTTAGTTTATATAAAATTTCGGCATACACCGAAAAACAACCCTAGCCAGTAAACCCAAAACTGTCCTTTAAATAAACTTTTGAACGATATTAAGTGTATTACTCTAAACTTAAAATATCTTATTGATTTAATTAGTATTCCCAAAAATTTTGAGCGAATTCTTTTGCATAATACCAATGTATATTTCCATAGGTTCTCTCTCCTGTCCATCCGTCACGATCAAAGGTTAAAAGATAATATGCGGTTCCATTTTCTTTTGAAACGGGAAGAATAGCTGGCCAAATATTTTTACCAATAGGATGCTCTGACAGACTTAATTCGCCAACCTTTTCCATGTCCGGGTAAGACAAAACCTCTAGGGGACAAGGGGTAGCACCCCTTCCAATAAAAACGTATCGTTTGCCTCCAATTTTTTGAATGAGCACTCCGGTACTTGAGGTGGGTTCGTAAACTGCTATTTCCTTCCACTCTCCATTCCAGTAATCGGCTTCCATCAAAATGGTTTGGTAGCCATTATCTGATTTGCATATGGCCATACGCCACTTTCCAACGGCTGAATCCCATATCACAGAGGGATCCTCTTCATTATTAACCGAGTTGTACTTCACTTTAGAAACAGGGACTTCTGTTAATCCAAATCGCAGATCCTCTTTGATCTCTCCGGAGTACAACATATGATCATCCCGATGAGAAACCGTAAACACCTTCCAAGTTTCCGATATTCGATCATAGAATACATCAGAAGCTGCCCACTGTCTTATAATTTCATCTCCTTTGTTAAATACCAATGTACCTGAAATTTCCCA
>MDSV01135725.1_pt1 | contig 15059 bp, 14 predicted proteins | sample 810851 | NCBI WGS metagenome assembly MDSV01 (sample SAMN05326640, study PRJNA326480) | marine metagenome | isolation source: seawater | place: Atlantic Ocean: North East | collected 2012
ATTAGCTCATCTATTTCAATAATATTTTTAAACCCTAATTTGTGAATTTTATTTTTTAATCTCTTTTGTTCAAAATTTTTTATTATAATTGGAGTATTTTTTTTCTTAAATGCATTAAGAGTTTTGGGGTCAAAGTGATCACAGTGGAGGTGACTTATATAGATGAAATCAGGGTTTAATTTATTAAGATATGATGATGATTCCATCATAGGGTATGAATACCATGCACTTTCACTTGTATTCCCAATCCATGGATCACAAATTAGTTTTTTGCCATTTACCTCTACTTCTATAAATGAATTATTGTAGTGTTTTACTATCATTAATAATTTATGTAATTCAATTATTTAATTTGTAAATATATTTTCTTATTAATAGGGTCGCCTGATTTGATTTTTATTGGAGATTTTTTTCCAAGAATTACATCAAAGTGTTTGGGAGAAATTCCAATGTTAGGTCTCAAGCACTTTATATTATGTTTATTAAATAATTCACCTTTTTCAATATCTTTAATTGCAAATATTGATCTTCTATATCTTTTGTTCTCAAACTCTTCTTTTGATCTATAAAAATATTTTTTCCCCATTAGAAAATGTGTTTCATTTATTGCATCTCTAAAAACTTTAATATCTCTCTCAATAAGAGAGAATTGATAATCAAGTCCTTTCTCTTCACCTTTTAATGCTACATGTTTTTCAAACACATCTGCTCCAGCTGCTACGGCTGCTTTAGCTATTTCTAAGTCAAGTGAGTGATCGGAAAGACCCACTCTGCATTTAAACTTTTCTTTGAGCAATTTAATATTGTTTAGGTTAAAGTCAGCTCTTTTAGATGGATAATTACTAACGCAGTACAAAAGGGTTATATCTTTACTTCCATATCTTTTTGCAACCATAAAGGCATCGTTTATCTCTTCCATATTGGCCATGCCTGTTGAGATGATTAATGGTTTTTTTGTTAAAGCAACTTTCTTTATAAGAGGTAAGTCTGTGATTTCAAATGACGAAATTTTGTAACATGGACAATTTAATTTTTTAAGAAAATCAACTGAGCTTATGTCAAATGGTGTACTAAATATCTTAATACCTATTTTTTTTGCGTATAAAAATAACTCTTCATGCCAATCTAAAGGCGTCTCAGCTTTGTTATAAAGGTCCCATAGAGTGTACCCTTTCCATAAACCGGAGTTAATTTTAAATTTTTTTTTGTCTGATTTAATCGTCATTGTATCAGCTGTATAAGTTTGAAGCTTAACAGCATCAGCACCATATTTTTTTGCTAGAGAGATTAATTTTTTTGCGTTTGATATTTTTCCGCAGTGATTTGCAGATATTTCAGATATGAGAAAAGGTTTGTCTTTAGTAATAAACATTTTACTTTTTTAGCTTTTTGGCAAGGTCACTAATTTTTTTATCTTCTTGATAGATTTTGGACAATATTTTTGCTGCCTTATTGGGATCGAGATTAAAACTTAACCTCACAAGATCCATCCAATTTGTATTATTTTTAGACCGTATCTTCTCAATCTTGTCAATAATAGAATTGTAGTATTTGGTATCCTTTATTATTTTTTTCATGTTCAATAAATATCCTCTATTTTAAAATCACTATTTTTACAAATTTTATTTTTAAAATATTTAGGATTAAAGCAAGCAACTAAAATGGCATCTTCCTGTTTATCTTTTATTAAATAGTGACCTTTTTGAATACCTTCAATTATCCAGTTTGCTTTAAGGTAAACTTTTACGGCACCTACATTAGATTTAACTATGGGGCCATGTATTTTTCTTAAATTTAATTTATTAAATGCAACTTCGTTTCCAAGTCTAATCGCCTCAGATCCAAAACCTTTTTGCAAATAATTTTCATTCCCTATAAATGCCACTAAGTCAGATTTCATATGTACTTTATCTATAGGGCCAATTTTAATGACCCCAATGTTTTCTTTATCTTTTTTATGCCTAACTAGATATTGAAAAAGATTTTTGTTGTTTATTCCATTCTCAAATTCTGATATCAAATTAGCCTTAGAAAATACCCTACCAGAAGCGGAATAAAGTTTAGAATGCTCTTTTTTGTGCCACGACACAAATTCATCAGATATGTGTGAAATTTTTAAATTTATAAGTTTTAACGATGACATATATATCTTATATTAACTAAAATATAATAAATTTCACTAATTAAACTTATGAAAAATTCAAAAATACTAGTCACAGGTTGTGCAGGCTTTATTGGTTATCACCTATGTAACCGATTATTAGAGAATAAAAATAATGATGTTTATGGAATTGATAATTTAAACAATTACTATGATATTGATTTAAAGCATAATCGATTAAAAGTGCTTAAGAAAAAGAAAAGATTTCATTTTTATAAATTAGATTTAGTCAATAAAAAAAAGGTTTTGACTAACTTTAACAAAAATAAGTATAAATATGTAATACATCTTGCCGCTCAAGCCGGTGTTAGGCATTCTATATCAAATCCACAATCATACGTTGACAGTAACATAATTGGTTTTTTTAATATTTTAGAAGGATCTAAAGAGATAAAAGTTAAACATTTAATATTTGCCTCAACGAGTTCTGTGTATGGTGCAAGTAAATCATTTCCGCTTAAAGAAATTTATAAAACTGATGGCCCATTATCATTTTATGCTGCAACAAAAAAAAGTAACGAAATTATGGGTTATTCATATTCACACATTTTTAAGCTACCAATAACTGCTTTAAGATTCTTCACTGTCTACGGGCCATTTGGAAGACCTGATATGGCCTTATTTAAATTTGCTGATTCCATAATAAAAAATAAAAAAATTGACTTATTTAATAAAGGAAAACATTACAGGGATTTTACGTATGTGGATGATATAATTGAGGGCATAGTTCTTCTTATAGATAAAAAATCAAAAGATGATGTTCCATTTCAAGTATTTAACATTGGTAGCGAAAACCCTCATTACTTAAAAAAATTCTTAAAAATAATTGAAGACAATATAGGTAAGAAAGCAAAAATTAATTTTAGGCCATTCCAGTTAGGTGATGTTTACAAAACGCATGCTGATATTTCAAAACTGAAAAAAAAGACAGGTTATGAGCCAAAAACTTCACTTCAAAAAGGGATTTACAACTTTATAAAGTGGTATAGAAATTACTATTCCAAATGAACAAATCACCAAATGAAAACAATTTAAACACAGATAACTCTGAAAAAGGATTTAATGTGTTTGATATAATTTTTTTTGCGTGGGAAAGAAAATTTAAATATCTTCTTATACTTATTATACTAGGAATTTCATCATTCTATTTTTTAGCTCAGAGAGAAAGTACTTCATATTTATTAAATATTAAGTTAAGTGCTCCAAATTTTGACGATATTGTTCAATACACAGATTATGAAGCAAAATTTAATATTACTGTTGGAAAGCCAGAAGAAAATCTTGTTATCTTTACATCTGATTCATTGAGAAAGAACTTTAAGGATATATTTCAGAATAATCGACTTTTGCAAAATGCATTTCTTAAAGCTTATGGTTACGATGAAAAAATAAAAGATAATCTTATAGAGCTTGCAAATTCAACTAATATTAATAAATTAAAATATGAAGATCCTGTTGAAGGACCATTAATACTTAATAATTATTGGGAAATACGAATATCACATTCAAACAGAGACTTATTAGAAACAATAAATCAGAAGTTGATTGGTCACATAGAGTTTTATGCAATTAAAAATATCTCAAGCCAATACAGAAATATTTTACAAAAAAGAGTTGTAGATAGAAACCCTGAGATTAAAAGACTAAAAAATGAAATTGATATTATAGGTAATTCAATCAATGACATTGATACACAAACATACTCCGAAATAGAAACTGAAATGCTCTTAAATAAAAAATTAGAATTAGCTTATTGGGAAAATTTAAATATCAAAGGTTTATTATCTGAATTAAACCAATTAAATGAAAAAATTATAAATAAACCTATTCATTTAATTGTAGACAAACAAATTACAAAAAGCCCAACGAAAAATAAAAGAAACTTCATTATTTCTCTTTCCATAGCTATTGCATTAAGTCTTTTTATATTGCTTATTGATATTGAGAGTAAGAAGAGGCGTACTTAATCTTTTTTTAGCATTTGAAATTTATATGTTTAATAATAAAACTATACTTATTACTGGCGGTACAGGCTCCTTTGGGCAAGCATTTGTAAAAAAGATACTTAAGAAATATAAACCAAAAAAAGTCATAATTTTCAGTAGAGATGAGCTTAAACAATATGAAATGCAAAATCATGATGATTTTGTTGGTTTTGGTAGTAATGGTAAAAATGTGGTAAGATACTTTATTGGTGATATACGAGACCGGCAAAGACTAGACATTGCATTAAAAAATAATGTTGATTACGTTATACATGCAGCAGCGCTAAAGCAAGTGCCAACAGCTGAATACAATCCATTTGAAGTAGTTAAAACTAATATTATTGGCGCTCAAAACCTTATCGAGTCGTGTATTTCTAATAGAGTAAAAACGGTAATTGCTCTAAGCACAGATAAGGCGGCCGCTCCTATTAACCTTTATGGAGCTTCAAAGCTTGCATCTGACAAAATATTTATTGCTGCAAACAATTATGCCGGTCCAAACAAAACTCAATTTTCTGTAGTCAGGTACGGAAATGTTTTTGGAAGTAGAGGATCAGTTGCCCCCTTTTTTTTGAAACAAAAAAATAAAGGTTATTTAACTATAACTGACAAAAATATGACTAGATTTAACATTACTCTAAACGAGGGTGTTGATTTTGTCATTAATTCAATTTCAAAAATGAAAGGAGGAGAGATATTTATTCCAAAAATACCATCATTTAGAGTAATTGATTTAGCCAGGGCTTTTGGAAAAAATTTAAAAATTAAATATATAGGAGTTAGACCGGGTGAAAAAATTCACGAGGAAATGATTACAAATTCAGATTCAATGAATACCTTAGAATTCAAAAATTATTTTTTAATATTAAATGATGTTAATGATTATTTAAGAAAAAATAAAAATTATCTGTATAAATATATAGGTAAATACAAAAAAACAAAAAAACCATTTAGTTATAATAGTCTTGAAAATAATAAATTTTTGAAGATATCTGACTTAAAACAATTGTTATCAAATTTAGAAAGTCAATGATTAGTTATGGTAAACATTCCATTGATAAGGAGGACATAAAAGCTGTAAATAAAGTCCTTAAAAGCAATATGCTTACTCAAGGCCCTTTAATACCTAAATTTGAAGAAAAGTTATCAAGATATTTTGGATCGAAATTTGCAACTGTTGTAAGTAACGGAACTGCAGCCTTACATCTATGTGCAGTAGCGCTTGAGTGGAAACCAAACGATGTAATAATTACGTCATCTATTACGTTTTTATCATCAGCGACTGCGGCATACTTTGTGGGTTCATCCGTATCTCTGGTTGATATTGATAAGGTAAGTTACACCATATGTATAAAGTCTCTAGAGGATACAATTATAAAATTAAGAAGAGCAAAGAAAAGAGTAGTTGCAGTTATAGGTGTAGATTATGCTGGCCATCCAAGTGATTGGAAGGGATTAAAAGCATTGTCAAAGAAGTATAGATTTAAACTTATAAATGATAACTGTCATTCCATGGGTGCTAGATATTATAATAATATACAATATGCATCAAAATATGCTGACTTGGTTACTCATAGTTATCATCCTGTAAAAAATATTACAACTGGGGAGGGAGGCGCGATATTAACTAATAATCAATCTCTAGACAAAAAAATAAAATATTTAAGGTCTCATAATATGAAAAGAAACTCTCTTACAAAGAAAAAAGGGCCGTGGGAATACTATATTGATGATTTTGGCTTTAACTATAGATTAACAGATTTTCAATGTGCATTAGGCATCAGTCAACTTAAAAAGTTAAATAAGTTTATTATTAGAAGGCAAAAAATAGCAAAAATTTATGATGATGCTTTTAGTAATGATGATCGATTCATTATACCTTTAGTCAAAAACAAAATTGTAAGACATGCCTACCATCTTTATCCATTGCAAATAAAATTTGAAAATTTGCAAATTACAAAAAAAAAATTTTTTGAAAAAATGAAATCGTATGGAATTTTGCTGCAAGTTCACTATATACCATTACATTTTCATCCATTCTTTAAAAAAAGTTTAATCAATTGTTATCAAAATTTTCCTAATGCAGAAAAGTTTTACAGCAGAGAAGTGTCAATTCCCATTTTTCCTACATTAAAAAATATCGATCAAAAGAAAATAATTAGCCTAATTAAGAGTACCTTGAAATGAAAATACCTTATATAATACTCGAAGTAGCAAATTCTCATGGCGGAGATTTTAATTACATATCTTCACTGATAAAAGAATTTCAATATATAAAATCTAAATGTGGCTTCAAATTCCAACCTTTTAGGTATAATTTATTATCGCAGAGAGATTTTGAATGGTATCAAGTTTATAAAAATCTATTTTTTTCTGAAAAAGAATGGAAAAAAATAATTTCTTCCGCTCATCGATTTCATGACGTATGGCTTGATATCTTCGATGATTATTCAATAAAAATACTCACAGAGAATTTAAATAAAATCAAAGGTATCAAGTTGCAATCATCAGTTTTATTCAATAAAAAAACAATACAAAAGTTAATAAAATTAAACCTCTTTAAAAAAAAAATAATTATAAATATTTCTGGTATTAAGATAGATGAATTAAAGTATTTTATAAATAATTTTCAAAAACATCATATAACAGAATTAATTTTACAAATTGGATTTCAGAATTATCCAACAAGTTTTAATGACTCTGGATTTAATAAAATAAGTAAACTAAGAAAACATTTCAATTATAATATTTCTTTTGCAGATCATTTTAATCCATCAGATGATAATTATTTAAGACACTCAATTTATCCTATCAAAAATAATATTAATTTGATTGAAAAACATATTATGCATTCATCTTTACAAACAAGATACGATTTTCAATCAAGTTGCAATATCAAACAATTTAGAGAATATATTAATTTTATTCACAAGAGTGCTAATATAAAACCAATTAACCTAAAAAAAAAGAATACATCTTTTATATGTGCAAACGAAAAAAAATACCTCGAGGCATCGATGTTAACACCCATTTTATCAAAAAATATTTTAACAAAAAGACCTATATCAATTATTGACGATATAGATTTTAGAAGAACTAACGCTAAGGGCTTAAATACAATAGAAATTATGGATCTTCAAAAAAGGAATTTCATTCTCAAAAAAAATGTTTTTAAAGGCAAAACAATGACGAAAAATGATTTTAAGAAAGCTAAAGTAGCAACAATCATTGCTTGTAGGATGAAATCTTCCAGACTTAAGCAAAAAGCTTTATGTAAAATTGGACCTCTGACATCCATTGAATTGTGCATAAAAAATGCATTAAACTTCAAGAATGTTGATTTAACAGTTTTAGCGACCTCAGATCTTAAAAGTGATCAAATCTTAAAAAAATATAAATATTCTCGTAAAGTTGAATTTTTTGCAGGAAGTCCAAATGATGTAGTTAACAGATATGTTGAAGTAATTAAAAAGTATAACATTGATGTATTTATAAGAGTAACAGGAGATATGCCATTTGTATCAAATGAAGTACTTAAAGTACTTCTAGAAAGTCATTTCTCATCCTCTGCTGACTTCACAACTGCAAAAAAAGCTACACTGGGAACAAATCTAGAAATAATAAATTCAAGTAGCTTGCTTGAAATACAAAACTTTTTCCCCCATGCAGAACACTCTGAGTATATGTCTTGGTATTTTAAAAACAATAAAAATAAGTTTAAAATAAACCAAGTAAAAATACCTGATAGTTTAGTTTCAAATCATAGATTAACAATTGACTATGAAGAAGATTTAGAAATGTTTAATATATTAAATTCTAAATTTCAATTTAATAGAACAAGACCTAGTTTATCTAAGATCATATCATTTCTCGACAAAAATAGGAAAATATCAAGTATCAATAGATCAATTACTCCTGTTTATTTAAGTAATGCAAAATTAATAAATAAATTGAAGAAAGAGACTAGAATAAAGATATAGATATCTTTAAAAGCCTATTTTAATTAAGCTAGTAAAAATAAAACTTATGTGAGATTACTAAATTATGAAAATATTATTTTATATGGAAAAAATTGGATATTGATTTATTTAAAATGAAATATGCTATTTTTATACTTGTACATCACAACCCTTGGCTGATAAATGCATCTTTAATATCTCTTCTTTTACAAACAAGACAAGATTATGATTTACATTTTATTTATATTCGTGGAGACGGAGAGCAAAGAAATAAAGAAAGCTATAAAGAGTTTTATCAAATTGTTAACCAGGAGAATAAAGGCAATATTCAACTTACTCCAGATGATATTACTATTTTCAATTTTATAAAAAATTCAAAACTTAATTATACTCTGCATGAAGTAGATAATGATCATGGGCTAGACTCAGGGGCCTGGTATAAAGTTATTAAAAATAAAGTTTGGAAGAAATATGAATTCTGTTTTTTTTTAATGGAGGGTTTTTTATTCACGAACAAGTTTTCATTAGAGTCTATGTTAAGTCTTGTCAAAAGAAAAAATATAGACTTTCTTAGCATGGGTTTTGAGAAAAGGTTTTTAACTTATGAAAGAATGACAGAAATGTATCAGCATAAAAAGTTATCAGGAATAGAAAAATTTCACAGAAAACAGCTAAATTATGTTTTAAATCTATTCAATGGTGATTCTTCATATACAGAGCTTTTAAGTAAATGGCCGAAAAAAATTAAAAGTGGATCAATTCATTCATCTAAAGGAAGGACAGAATATCATGTTTGCACTGATGCATACACAATTTTTAATTTAATAAAATACTTCTTCAAAAGGATAATAGTTGATTTTAAATGTTTAAACATTTTTATGCCTAAAATATTTATTAATAATGATGGAGATCTAAATTTGTATAACTTATCTGAGATAGTCTCTATGAATATCCAATTTAAAAACAATAATTTTCATAATGAAGAGTCTCCATTTTTTTTTGGATGTATGTGTCAACATGGCTTTTCAAATAAATATTTAACAGAATTATCCACAAAATTACATGACGAGGATATATATAATAAAATTGATGTGCCATTTAGTGCCACGGGACTAGAACCACTTTGGGGAATAATGCCATCTTACTTAGGGTTTAGTAAATGGTTCACAGATGCTATCCACAGACCTAGAAAGAACTATATTACTCTGCAAAGAGAAGATAATAATGAACGAATGTGCTATTATATAAATAAGTATTATAAAAGTGAAATTTCTGTTAAACCAAACGGAAATTTTATAAAAATTTTAAAAAACAAAATTAATGAACAACATTTTGCAAATATATTAAAATTGTATCCATAAATTTAAAAATATGAAAAAATTTATAAAAAAATTATTTCAATATTCTAGTTTTAAAGTTTTTATATTTTTTAATTATTGTAAAAAAAAGTTTTTGGCTTTTGGTAGAAGTAAAAAAATTGATAAGTACTTGAATAATAGTAAAGTTAAGAAGTTACATATAGGATGTTCTCATGCATCAAGAGAAGGATGGTTGCCTACTGATATTTCTCCAAAATCAAATTCGGTTATATATCTCGATGCAACTGATAAATTCCCGTTTGAAGATAATATATTTGACTATATTTATTGTGAACACATGATAGAGCACATAAATTATTTTCAAGCAAGTTATATGCTTGAGGAATGCTTTAGAATAAGCAAACCTAATGGCAAGATCAGAATTGCCACACCAGATTTAGATAAATATTTATCTTTGATTTATGATAATAAAAATAAAGAAAACTTAGAAATGATTAATTTTTATATGAACAATCTTTTTAGTCGATACCCTAATGATGAGAATGCTGCTATGCATATTCTGAATTTAGAAATGCACTCATGGGGCCATAAGTATCTATATAACTTATCAACATTAAAGAACCAACTCGTAAACTCTGGATTTAGTAAAATAAGTCAGCATGAAGGTGGCAAAAGCGACGATCATAACTTTAAAAATTTGGAAATGCATAAAGAAAATCACGCCAAAAAAGGCATACACGATAAGCCCAACTTTTTTGACTTTGAAACTGTAATCGTTGAAGCAGAAAAGTAAATGCTTGCGGATCTTCACAAAAAATACGAAGGAAAAAAGGCAACCATTATTATGGGTGGTCCGTCCATACTAAAGAATAATTTAAACTTATCACTTTTAAAAAAAAGATCAGATGTGGTATTTATTGAACCGAAGGCTTTAACAAGAAAATTCTACGAATTTAATCTAACACCTGATTTCTTATTTGCTACTTTTCCTGAAAAATTAAGAACTAATACTTTGCAATACACATTTCTTCAAGCAATAGCAAACAATTATGACCTGACTTTATCTTTAAAAGATCAGTTTAAAGATGAATGGAAAGATTTTGTTGAAAACTTCGCAGAATATGCAGAAATTTGGCGAATAAACTTTCCTCATAAAAGGTTTAAAATCAAAAAAAAGATAATATTACCAAACTCTCCAAACGATTTTTTACAAAAATATCCAAACTTGCCAATAATTGCTTACAAAGAGGCATTAGAAAGTGATGGGTTTGATCAGTTGGGATTTAACAACCAAATATTAAATTTTGATATAAATCAAAATGTGTACTTTACTGATGGTAATACTGTTGATTACAAAAAATATTTAAATCCTGAAATTATAAATAATGAAGTAATTCTTAATGGAACTAACTCGCTTAATTCTGCTCTCATAGGCATTGTTCCTGTTCTCAACTTTCTTGGTTTTAAACAGGTTTGCTTTATCGGAAAAGACATGTCAATGCTTGGAGCCATGGAGTATTCAGCTGAATATATTTTCAAATCAATGAGACATTATAATAAATTTTTTAATTCAAATCGATTAGTATTTTCATATGGCTTTCCTAAAGGACAAAGATGGGGCATTTTATCTTTTTTGAAACATCTTTATGAAAATATTTTCATAGCAAATGAAAGTGAGAAAACACATCCTCATATTATAAAAAGGTTAGTGTACGATATCTGGGGATTAAACGGAAAGTTTATGAGAGAAAGAAATCAATTTTCAGATTACGAAATGATATCTAAGCACTCATCAATAAAATTTATAAATATTTATCAACCTACAAAATATGCATCAAAAGTTCCAGGAATGAAAAATATAACTTTTGAGGAATTTATAAAAAATCATTAATTCAATATGTGTGGAATAACAGGTTATCTGATCAACAGGCCGATTAATAAAAATATATTAGTAAGTATGAATGAAGCCATGATAAATCGTGGTCCAGATTCATCAGGATATTACTATGATAGGGAATTTGCTGGTGCAATGAGAAGATTGAGTATCAATGATGTTGAAAATGGTGACCAGCCATTATTCAATCAAAATAAAAGTGTTGTACTATTTTATAATGGTGAAATTTATAACTATAATTTTTTACGAAATTTATTAGAAACGAAAGGTTATCAATTTAACACAAGGTCCGATGGAGAAGTAATATGTCACTTATATGATGAATATAAAACAGAATTATTTTCAATGCTTGATGGAATGTTTGCGATCTCAATATGGGATACAAAGGAAAGAAGACTTACTCTGGCTAAAGATATAGCTGGAGAAAAACCATTATATTATTACATGTTAAATAGTAATGAAGTAATCTTTGGCTCTACTTTAAAATCAATCTGCAAATTTCCAGGAATTGATGACTCTCTAGATTTTTCAGGAATATGGGATATACCAACTTTTACATGGATACCGCAACCTCAAACAATATTTAAAAACATAAAGTCATTACCTAAAAGTCACTATATTACTTTTGATGGGAACAAGGCTGTCATTAAAAAATTCAATTACAAATACAAAGATGATTATTCTAGATTGAATGATAAAGAGCTGATTCAAATAACTAGAGAAACAGTAGAAAATTCAGTTAATTTAAGATTACTTTCAGATGTACCAATTGGCTCTTTTTTAAGTGGCGGCCTTGACAGTTCTATAGTTTCTTATATTGCCTCCAAAAAAATTAACAAGCTAAAAACATATACTATAGGTTTTGAGAATACCTCTGACCTTCAGCATGGTAAGGCAGATGAATCGTCCCAAGCGATTCAATTTGCTAAATTTATAAATTCAGATCATAGAACAATCAGAGTAAATTCATCTGATTTTTTGAGAAACTTAGAAGACTATATTACATTTGCTGATCAGCCAATGGGGATACCCTCAGGTTTAGGAATTATGGCTATAGCAAAATATGCTAATAAAGATGGAATTAAAGTGTTACTCTCAGGAGATTGTGCAGATGAATGCTTTGGTGGGTACTCTTGGTATCCTTATGTTGATCAATTGAATGAAAATATTAACAATAATGAAACTAATTCAGAAATATTTTTTCACAACTATAAATACTCTAATGAAGAAAGGGCATCCATTATTCAGAACTACAATTCACATAAACAAGCATGGGCCTGGCATTATTACGCATCAGAGAGTCAAAAGAATAATATTTTTAGTGAAGAAATTAAAAGTGCATCTCATAGCTCGCTTAGACATTTTAAAAAATTTAATTCAAATAAAAAATGGACTGGAAAAACTTTTATTTCACAAGATAGAGATTTTTATTTAAGTAATGAAATGTTACAAAAATTAGATAGAATGACTATGGCAGCATCTGTTGAGGGAAGAGTTCCTTTTGCTTCTCCCTCAGTCATAAACTTGTCTGAGCAATTAGCATTTAACCACTTTTATAGAAACAAAACCCTTAAATGGATCTTAAAGCAAGCCTTTAAAGATGATATCCCAAAAGAGATTATCAATCGACCTAAGCATGGTTTTAATGTTCCTTTGGATGATTGGTTTAGAAATGATTGGTCTTATCTAATTGATGAATGTTTTTCCTCAGACTCATGTCTTTATAAAGAAAATATAATAAAAAAAGACTCTATTAATTATATTAAATTACTTGCAGGTGATGAAAATACACTGAATAGTCCTATAATATTTTCTTTAATAGTTTTAGAACTTTGGTTAAAAGAAAGGTTAAAATGGAAATAATTGCAGAGATTGGTCAAAATCATAATGGCGACATGACTCTTGCAAAAGAGCTAATTATAGCTGCAAAAGAAAGTGGTGCTGATGTTGCTAAATTCCAAATTTTCAATGCAGAAGAAACTTTTGGAACAGAGAATAATCCATGGATAGATTATAATAAAAAAACTGAGCTATCTAGAGATGATGTAAATCTTCTGCATGAAGAATGTCAAAGTCATCGCATTGAATTTATGTCATCGATATTCCACTCGCGTTACATCGACTGGTTAGAGCATTTAAATGTTAAAAGGTATAAAGTTGCCTCTCGTTCAATTCATAATAAAAATTTGATTAATTCACTTTTACTTGTAAAAAAACCATTAATTATTTCATTAGGTTTTTGGAAGGAAGAAAATTTTCCAAATTTTGGTTTAAAAAATAAAATAGATTATTTGTATTGTATTTCAAAATATCCAACTGATTTAGGAGATTTAAATTTGAATATAGTTAATTTCAAAGAATATAGTGGCTTCAGTGATCATTCAATTGGAACAAGTGCAGCGATATATGCTCTTTCAAATGGAGCAAAAATTATTGAAAAGCATTTCACGCTTGATAAAAATATGTATGGTCCAGATCACAATCTGAGTGCAAATCCTGAAGAATTAACTTCCATTGTAAAATTTAGAGATGATCTAAAAAAAATAAATAGATGAATATAATAATTTTTTCTACTGAAGATTATCATCATACTTACTATATAAATAAAATAAACGAAATTTATCCTATTAATCTGGTAGTATACGAGAAAAGAAGACTAAAAAAAGACTATGACACCACTAATCCATATCAAGTAGATCAAGATAAATTTGAGAAATCATATTTCTTTAGCAAAGTTTCTAACAAAATTGATAGAAAAATTAAAATTATAAAAGTTAAATCAATAAATTCTAAGGAAGTCAGTGAGATCGCATTAAATTTCAAATACGATATTGTAATAGTTTTTGGTTGTGGAAAAATAAACGAAACAATTATTAGAGATTATGACAATAAAATCATTAATATTCATAGAGGCCTTGCATCTAAATATCGTGGATTAGACAGTGAATTATGGGCTATTAAAAATTATGATTTTCAAAGTATTGGAACAACAATTCATTATATAGATAAAAATTTAGATACCGGAGACATAGTTTATCAAAAAAGACTTACCTTAAGAAAAGATGACCAAATCTATAAATTGAGAGCAAAAACTACGGAACTGGCAGTTGAAGGAACGTTAAAATTTATCAATGATCTTATTTTACAGAAAGTAGTAAAATTAAAACAAGAAAAATATGGCAGGTATTACTCAAGCATGGACTTACTTGAAAAAAAGGACTGTGAGAAAATGTTTAAAAACTACATAAGAAATAATTGTAAATAATGGACAAAAAATTTAAATTAAAAATATTACTTTATCATGGGGTAACTTCAGTAAAATCTAAAGGAATTGAAAATATCTCTAAAAAACATATAGATATCAATATATTTGAAAAACAAATGAGGTACTTAAATAAGTATTGCTCAGTTTTATCCATAGATGAGGTAGTAAATTTATACTCTAAAAAGGCTAAAAAAACTGGAGAATATTTTGCTGTGACTTTTGATGATGGTTTTAAAAATAATTTTACCAATGCTTTTCCAATTCTGCAAAAATATAAGATACCAGCAATATTTTATATTTCGACAGGAATGATTAACAGCAAGGATCTATTCTGGGTTGATCAGATAGAATGTTGCATAAATAATAGTAAAAAAAAGAAATTTACAATTAATATTAATAGAAAGAATTATACTTTAAATCTTAACAATAGAAATAATAAAGCAAAAGCACTCTTCACTATAAAAAAAATTTGCAAA
>MDSV01198610.1_pt1 | contig 15058 bp, 13 predicted proteins | sample 810851 | NCBI WGS metagenome assembly MDSV01 (sample SAMN05326640, study PRJNA326480) | marine metagenome | isolation source: seawater | place: Atlantic Ocean: North East | collected 2012
AAATAAAAAAAAAAAAATTAGGAAATTTTCTTTTTAATTTAATTGAAAAAAATATTTAAATTTGTATTAAGATGATGATATCACAATTGAAAAATAAAATACAAAACTTTAAAAACATTTTAGAAATATCTTTTGACTCAAAATATAAAAGGAAATTAAATTATGTAATTTTATTTATGATATGTGGGATGATTTTAGAATTATTTGGAATAGGTTTAATTTTTCCAGCTTTAAAATTAATTACTGATCAAAACTTTCTAGAAAATACCTACAGATTTCTTGGTATCAAAAGTATAGAATTAACAACTTTACTATTTTTTTTAACATTTTTTTTCATTTTTTTTTATGGGTTTAAGAATTTTTTTCTTTGGATAGTTTTAAAAAAATACTCAAATTTTTTATCTTATTACGAGGCATATTTACAATCTAGATTATATAAAGGTTACTTTGGAAAATCAGTTTCTTATTTTAAAGAAAAAAATTCCTCTGATATAATCATTAATATAAAAGAAATTTGTACTTTTTTTAGCTCTATATATCTGAATTCATTAATTATTGTTTCTTTAGAAATATTGATGCAAATATCAATTTTAATATTACTGTTTTACTTTAGTTGGCAATCTACATTAGTAATTTTTCTTTTATTTGGTGGGTTATCATTTTTCTTATATTCACATCATAAAAAAAGATTAAATCAATTAGGTTTAATGAGAAATGAATTATCTCAATTTCAACTAAGAAATATTCAAGATGGAATTGGAGGTATTAAAGAAATAAAATTATTAGGTCGAGAATCTTATTTTTTAAATGAGTTTCAAAAAAACACTGAAAAACTAGCTGATGCAAATGTAGAAAATTCAATAATTGCTGGAACACCTAGACTAATAGTAGAATTTTTTGCGATTTGTAGTGTTTCAACAATTATTATTTTGTTTTTATTTTTAGATAAATCAATAATTGAAATTTTACCAACTCTAGGTTTGTTTTTTGTAGCAGCATATAAAATGATTCCCTCTTTCAATAAGATTCTATTATTAATGAATCGTATAAAATTTTCTAGTGATGGTGTGAAAAGAATTTTAAATTTATTGAATGAATTTAAATCTGAAAAAAATAAAGACACTTATAGTAAATCAACAAATATGGCTCCATTAATAAAAGATATTAAGATTAAAAATATATCATTTAAATACCCTAATAGAACTGAAGAGATCTTGGAAAATGTAAATTTAATAATAAATAAAAATTCGTTTGTTGGCATTGGTGGAGAAAGTGGATCTGGTAAAAGTACATTAATTGACATTATAATGGGTATTTTAAAACCAAATTCTGGAGAGGTTTTAGTTGATAATAAATCAATTTTTAATTCAGTAGCTAGTTGGCAAAAAAAAATTGGATATGTATCACAAAATATTTTTTTATCACCTGATACAATAAAAAAAAATATTGCATTCGGAATACCTGAGAATGAGATTAATGATGATTTAATAAATGATGTAGTTAAAAAATGCTCATTAGAAAAATTTACTAACAGTTTAGAATTTGGATTGAATACTCAAATTGGAGAAGGGGGATCACTTATATCTGGTGGACAGAAACAAAGAATAGGAATTGCTAGAGCTTTATATAATAATCCTGAAGTTTTAATTTTTGACGAAGCTACGAGTGCTTTAGACACAGAAATAGAAAAAGAAATTTTAGATGAAATACGAAACCTCAAAAAAGATTTTACACTAATATTTATAACTCACAGAGAAAGTACTTTAAAATTTTGTGATGAGAAATATTTATTAAAAAATAACAAATTGATTAAAAATTAGATTTATTTTTAAGTTTTTTAGATAATTTGGAAATTTTACTATCTTCGCTATAGATCTTAGACATTATCTTTGCAGTTTCTTTAGGTGAATACTTAAAAGCAATTCGCAAAATGTCCATCCAGTTTGTATTATTTTTCTTTCTTATATTTTCAATATTATTGATTATTTTATTTGATTTATTTTTATTTGAATTTCTTTTCATAATGAAAAAATTTTTTTTTTCACCTTCTATATAATAATTACATGAAAAAAAAAAGTGTAAAGATTTAAAATTATTTTTAAGAACATAAGCAGTAAGATTTTTTAATTTTGTTTTTCTTTCAAAAATTGCTAATGATTTGGCACCAATTCCTTGATTTCTATATTTTTTTTTTAATGCTATAGATATTAAATTATTTTTCTTAGATTTAAGTGCTCTAATATAACCAATTTTTTTTGAATTATAATTAATTATATGAATATTGAAATTTTTATTTTTTTTTAATGATAAAAACCATTTTGTATGTTCTTTCAAAGATATTTTTTTTTTATTTAAAGAGGTAGTACGAATTTCAAAAGAATTTCTTAAATTATATAAAAATTGAGAATCTAATAATTTGGATTTTACTAGCTTTATATTCATACTTAATTTATATATTAATTAAATGTTTAAGAAATCTCCTTTTTTTATAGCGGAAATATCAGCTAATCATAATGGCTCATTAAAAAATGCTAAAAAACTAATAAATCAAGCAAAAAGATATGGAGCTAATGCTGTTAAATTACAAACTTACTTACCAGACTTAATTACAATTAAGTCAAAAAACAAATATTTCAAAATCAAAGATGGTTTGTGGAAAAACTATTATTTATGGGACCTATACAACAAGGGCAAAACCCCATTCGAATGGCACAGGGAACTTTTTAAATATGCAAAAAAAGTTGGTATTACTTTGTTTAGTACACCATTTGATGAAAAATCGCTTAAACTTTTAGAGGATTTAAACTGCCCATTTTATAAAGTGGCGTCCTTCGAAATGACTCATTTACCACTCATTAAAAAAATTGCCTCTACAAAAAAACATATGATTATCTCTACAGGTATGGCAAATTTAAAAGAAATTAAGCTCACATATGAAACTGCAATAAAGTATGGAGCAAAAGGAGTAACTTTGTTGTATTGTGTAAGTAATTATCCCTCAAAAATTGTAGATTTTAATTTAAGAAATATAGAAATTTTGAAAAAAAAATTTGATTGTCAAGTTGGACTTTCAGACCATTCTAAAGACAATATTATATCCACCCTTTCTCTTTCACTAGGGGCTAATGTTTTTGAAAAACACATTGCTTTAAAAGGAACAAATAGTCTAGATGCTGAATTTTCATTAAAAGGAAAAGAAATATTAGAATATAGAAAAAATTTAGATCAATCATTTAATTTGATTAAAAGTCATAAATTCAAAAGATCTAAAGATGAGCTAAAAAATAAAAAATTAAGATGTTCAATTTTTTCTCAACAGGATATTAAAAAAGGTGAAAGATTTTCAAAAGATAACATAAGAATTGTAAGACCTGGTCATGGGTTAGAACCTAAGTACTTTGAAAAAATTATTGGAAAAAAATGTAAAATCAATTTAAAAAAAAACTTACCAATTTTAAAAAAATATATTTAAATGAAAAAACTTATACCTTATGGTAAACAGTATATAGATAAAAGTGATTTAGACTCAGTGGTATATGCTTTGAAGCAAGATAAAATCACAACAGGTCCATCAGTATTTAAATTCGAGAAAAAAATTTGTAATTATACAAAAGCAAAATATGCGTCAGTTTGTAATAGTGGTACCTCAGCTCTTTATTTAGCCTTTAAAGCAATAAACTTAAAAAAAGATGATATTGTAATAATGCCTTCAATAACATTCGTCTCTTCTTACAGTGTATCAAAAATTTTAAATGCAAGAGTTTACTTAGCCGACGTTGATCCTGTTACAGGCCAAATGACCCCCAAAAATGTTATTGATTGTTGTAATAAATTTAAAATAAAGAAAATAAAAGTATTGGTCGTAATGTATCATTCAGGCTATCCACTTAATGCTGATAATTTTAGAAAAATCAAAAAAAAATTTGGGTGTTATATTGTTGAAGATGCATGTCATGCATTCGGTGCATCTTACTTTGTAAATAAAAAAAAATTTAAAATTGGATCGTGTGCTCATTCAGATATATCAACATTTTCTTTTCATCCTGTAAAATCAATTACAACTTGTGAAGGAGGGGCTATTACAACAAACATTAAAAAAATTCATGATAAGATTACTACATTAAGATCAATAGGTATAAAAAGATCCAACGATCATTGGGATTATAACGTTGAGGAATTAAGTTTTAATTTTAGATTATCCGATGTTCAATGTGCACTTGGAATTAATCAATTGAAAAATTTGAAAAAATTTTTGAAAAAAAGAAAAGAGATTTCAAATTTTTACAATAAAAATTTGTCGAATTATAGTAATTTTTATTTTATAAAACATAAAAGAGAATATAATTCATCTCATCATTTATATTTCATAAAATTTAAAAATTTTAATTTAAAAAAAAAAAATAAATTTATTAGATTTATGAAAAGTAAAAAAATTTATTTACAGTATCATTATATACCAATTTACAAATTTAAAGTTTTTAAAGACAAATTTATTGGAAAAAATTCTGAAAAGTTTTTTAATGATACATTGAGTCTTCCGATTTATTTTGATTTAAAAAAAAAACAACAATTGTACATAATCAAAGCTATTAAAAAATTTTTCTCTAAATGAAAATTGTATTGGGTACAGCAAACTTTTTTCAAAAATATGGTATTTCAAAAAAAAAAATAAATACAAAAGAAATTAAAAAAATTTTCAATTTTTTAAAAAAAAATAAAATAGAATATATTGATACAGCAAATACATACAGACTCTTAAAAAATATTAATTCAAAATCTATATTTAAAAAAATTAAAGTTATTACAAAAATTAAACTACCAAAAAAAAACCAGAGGTTATTTATAGAAAGTATTGATAAAATCCTAAAATTAGATTTAGATAAATTTAATCAAAACAAATTTGAGTCAATTTTACTTCACAATGTAAATGACATTAAATCAAAAAATGGTCAATTATTTTTAAAAAAATTTTTAGATTTAAAAAAAAAGGGTTTAACTAAATTTTTAGGTGTATCAATTTATGAAATAAAAGATTTTAATTTCGTTATTAAAAAATTTAAACCTGATATTGTTCAATTTCCAGCAAATATTTTTGATCAACGCTTTCTTGAAAAAAATTTTTTATTAAGGTTAAAAAAAAATAAGATTAAATCTCAAGTAAGGTCAATATTTTTACAAGGATTAATTTTAAATGATGAAAAAAGTAAAGTTATTTTAAAAAAATATAAACAACAGGTTTATTTAAAAAATCTAGATAATTTATGTAAAAAATATAACATCAATAGAAAAGAAGCTTGTTTGTTTTTCATAAAAAAACAAAAAAAAATCAATTTTTTAACAATTGGTATAGAAAATTTAAAACAACTAAAACAAAATTTAGCCATATTAAAAAATAATAAACTATTAAATTTTAAAAATCTTAGTATTAAAAATAAAAATATCATTGATCCGAGAAAATGGTAAAAAAAAATATTTCAGTAATTATTCAAGCAAGATATAATTCTTCTAGATTTCCAGGAAAAATTTTTTCACAAATAAAAAAAAAAAAGATAATAGAAATTTTAATTGAAAGACTTTCGAAATCTAAAAAAATTGACAATATAATTGTTGCTTGTACTAAAAATAAAGAAGATGATAAATTAGAAAAAACTTGTAAAAAATATAAAATTAAAATTTTTAGAGGATCTGAAAAAAATGTTTTTGAAAGATATTATCAAGCTGCAAAAAAATTTAATGTTAAGAATATTATCAGAATTACTGCTGATTGTCCTTTAATCGATCCAAAGGTATTAGATAGCTTTATAGAAAAGTTTTTTTCAAAAAATTATGACTATTTATCAAATGTAATCGAACCAACTTTTCCTGACGGAATGGATATAGAAATATTCAAATTTCAAATTATTAAAGAAAAATTTTCTAAAAAAATATCTAACCTGGAAAAAGAGCATGTTACAACCGGATTTCAAAATTCAAAAAAATATAAGATTTATAATTATAAACTAACTGATAATTTTTCAAAATTAAGATTAACTATAGACACCAAAAGAGATTTTATTTTGATCAAACAGTTATTACAAAGATTAAATTATAACTTCCAAGTATCTTTGGAAGAAATTTTAAATTATCTAAATACGCAAAAAAATTTTTCTAAAAAATTTTTAAGCCTAAAGAGAAATGAGGGCAAACAAATGAATCTTGGACAGAAGTTTTGGAAAAGAGCCAATGATATAATTCCAGGGGGAACTATGTTGTTTTCAAAGAATCCAGATTTACATTTACCAAATTTTTGGCCAGCTTATTATTCAAAAGCAAAAGGATGTAAAATTTGGGATTTAGAAAATAAAGTTTTTAAAGATATTTTTTTGATGGGGGTTGGCACAAACACTTTAGGATATTCTTTTAAGCCATTAGAAAAAAAAATAATAGAAACTGTTCAAAGAGGAAATATGTCCTCACTAAACTCAATAGAAGAAATTCTACTTGCTGAAAAACTTACTGATATTCATAAATGGGCAGACATGGTTAGATTTACAAGAACTGGAGGTGAAGCAAACTCTGTTGCAATAAGAATTGCTAGAGCAGCCACTGGAAAAGATAATATAGCAATTTGTGGTTATCATGGTTGGCATGATTGGTATTTGTCATCCAATTTACAAAATAAGAAAAATTTAAATAATCATTTAATGAAAAATGTAAATATAAAGGGTGTGCCAAAAGTTCTCAAAAATTCAGTTTTTCCATTCAAGTATAATGACATTTATGGATTAAAAAAAATTGTTAGAGAAAAAAAAATTGGTGCTATCAAAATGGAAGTCCAAAGAAACACGCCCCCAAAAAAGGGATTTCTAAATGAAATAAGAAAAATTTGTGATCAACATAATATTGTGCTTATTTTCGATGAGTGCACCTCAGGTTTTAGGTCGTGTTTTGGAGGTTTGCATTTAAAATATAAGGTAAATCCTGATATCGCGATATTCGGAAAAGCGCTAGGTAATGGGTATGCCATAAATGCAATAATTGGAAAAAGAGAAGTCATGGAGTCTTTAAATGGAACATTTGTAAGTAGTACCTTTTGGACTGAGAGAATTGGTTCAATTGCTGGATTAGAAACTCTAAAAATGATGCAAAAGTTAAAATCTTGGGAAACTATAACTAAAATTGGTTTAAAAATTAAGGAAAATTGGATGAAATTAGCAAAATTACATTCACTTAAAATTAATATTCAAGGATTAGATGCACTACCTAATTTTTATTTTGAGTCTCACAATCATAATTTATATAAGACTTTTATATCTCAAGAAATGCTTAAAAAAAAAATATTAGCCTCTAATGTTATTTATACTTGTATTGACCACAATAAAAAAACTTTAGAGAATTATTATGATACCTTAGATGAAATATTTAAAAAAATTAAAAAATGTGAAAATGGTCAGGAAAATATAAAAAATTTTTTGAATTCGAGTGAAGCAATAAAAGGGTTAAGAGGAAAATAATGTTTAAAAATAAATCGATTTTAATAACTGGGGCGACAGGCAGTTTTGGTCAAGCATTCATTGCTCATGTAATAAAAAATTATCCAAATTTTAAAAGGTTAGTAATTTTTAGTAGAGATGAATTAAAACAATTTGAGATGTCTAAATTAGATATATTTAAACATCCAAATGTAAGAATGTTTTTAGGAGACATAAGGGATAAAAACAGATTAGATAGAGCCTTAGAAGATATCGATATTGTGGTTCATGCAGCGGCATTAAAACAAGTGCCAGCCGCAGAATATAATCCATTCGAATTTATTAAGACTAATGTCATTGGAACACAAAATCTAGTAGAATCCTGTTTAGACAAAGGAGTTAGCAAAGTGATTGCCTTGTCAACAGATAAAGCATCGTCGCCAATTAATTTGTATGGAGCTACAAAATTATGTGCAGATAAGCTTATTTTATCAGCAAATAATATTAAAGGCAGAAAAAAGATTTCTTTTTCTGTGGTAAGATATGGAAATGTAACTGGAAGCAGGGGATCAGTAATTCCATTTTTCCTTAAAGCATTTAAAGATAAAAAAAAATTGCCATTAACACATCATGAAATGACTAGATTCAATATATCTTTAAAAGAGTCAATTAATTTGGTTTTAAAAGCAATAAAATTTGGAACAGGAGGTGAAATTTTTGTACCAAAATTAAAAAGTTTCTACATTAGAGATTTAATTACAGCGATCACAAAAAAAAAAAATTTTCATAAAATTGTTGGAATAAGACCAGGTGAAAAAATTCATGAAGAATTGATAAATACAGCAGAAATTAAAGATACTTTGAGTAAAAATGATCATTACGTTGTTCTATCAAATTTTTCTGAAAAACAAATGAATGCCTATTGTAAAAAAAATAAATACAAAAAAGTAAGTAAAGGTTTTTCTTACAATAGCGGGACTAATACTAATTTTTTGAGTTTAAAAGAACTTAGTCAAATAGTGAAAAAATATTCATTATAAAATATAAAGTATTTAACTCGATGCTGAATGATAATAAAAAAAAAATTGTCAAAAACTTTATATCTCATAATCAAAAATTTATTAAGTACAAAAATGAAAAAAAAAATAAAATATTTTTAGTTGAATTCAATGGCTGGTCTGCGATACACATAATTTTTTCTTATTTAGTAAATTTTTACAGGAACAAGAAGAACTGTAAAATCATTGCATACGAATGTTTTGATCTTTTAAATAGATTAGAGCCTCCTTGGTATAAAAATTTTTTTTGGAAATTTGGAATTTTATTAAACATTAGAACTTTTGAAATTTTTAAATCTTTTGGAACAGATGAGTTTTTAAAACCTTATTATAATCAAGAACAAATCAAAAATGCAAATTTAGAGACGAAAAAATTTTTTAAAAAAAAGCTATCATTATCAAATTTAGAAAATTATAAAGCACATAATATTTGGATTGGAGATTTGATCTATGATAGTTATCTAAAAAAATACCAAAAAGAAACAATAGATCTTAGATCATCAAATTTTAAAATTTTTTTTAACGATTGTTTAAAATTATTTTATTTTTGGAATGATTATTTTAAAAAAAACAATATTGAAGCTATAGCAGGTTGTCATGCGGTCTATTTAACAGGAATACCTTTAAGAATCGCAGATAAAAAAAATATCAATTGTTTTGCGGTTTCAGGATTTAATTGTGATTTAGTGAATTTAAAGGGTAATATTTCATATTCTAAAAAAATTAATGGATCTGATATACAATTTAAGTTTTTTAAAAATCTTTTTAAAAATATCTCTAGAAAAGAGATTGTAAAATTTCGTAAAGAAGGGAAAAAAATAATACAAAATATTGTTTCTGGCAAAAAAAGATATAATTATTTAAAAAATTCATCCTTCAATAATAAAAAAAACTTCAACACAAAAAGTTCAAAAAATCCAATTAAAGTAGTTATATTTGCCCATGATTTTATTGACAGCCCACATATTTATGGAAATCATTTTTTTTCAGACTTCAATCAATGGTTTGACTTTTTAAATCAAACAATAAAAAAAACTGATTATGATTGGTATATAAAAGATCATCCAACATCAAGCTTTTTGACTAAAAAAAAAATTAATGAATTGTTAAAAGAAAACAAAAATTTAAAACTGATAAAAAAAGACTTTCCCAATAACAAATTGAAACTTCTAGGAATTCAATTTGTTTTAACAGTTTATGGAACTGTTGCATCAGAACTACCTATATATAATATTAAAGTGATTAATGCTTCAAAAAATCAACCTCACGCTGACTTTAATTTTTCAATTAATCCTAAAAATTTAGATGACTATAAAAAATTAATAATGAATTTAAAAAACAATAGATTTAAGATAGATAAAAAACAATTATATTCTTATCATTACATAAAAGATATGTTCTTAAAAAAACATCTTTTTTTTCAGAAACAAGAAAAATACTTTGGATATTTAGGTAATAAGCCTTTAAGGTTCACTCCAACAGTTTATAAATATTGGTTAGATGATTTTAATTTTAAAAGACATAATCAAATATTGAAAAATTTAGAAAAATTTATTAATGAAGAAAAATACTCTTATACTATAAATGAAAAATTTTAAAATATTAGATTGATAATTATGAATGTATTTAAGTTTTCTCAGAAATTAATTAATTTTATAAAAAAAAAATTTTTTAGCTTTCCAACATTAAATTTTTTGATATCTTCTAAAAGCAGTTTATTAAAAAATTTATATGTAAATTTTTGGATTTTTGTATCAAAAAAAAATAAATCTTTTAAAAAATATTTTTTTGATTATCAAGAATTTCAAGAGAAAAATGTTATTTGCAAATTAAATAATAAAATAGAAAATTTAAACAATAAATATTTAGATGCTTTAAGTCGAAATGGTATTTTAATTTTAGAAAATGCTTTAGATGAAATTGAGCATAAAAAGATAGTTGAAATATTTAATAAAATTCTAATAATCCAAAATCAAAATTATAGATCAAGTAGTTCTGTAATAAGATATGTAGAGTATTTTAATCTTGATGATTTTAAATTTTTAAAATCAATAAGTAATTTTTTAACAAAAAATGTTTATGGTAAAATTTTAGGAAGTAATGCAGAGTTTTATATCCATAAGTCGATTAAAATTCCTGAAGACATTGAACATGGTGATAATAATTTACATATTGATAGATTTTTACCCAATATGAAAATTTTATATTCACCTTTTGAAATTAATCATGAAGGTGCACCTTTTTGTTATGCACTTGGAAGTCATAAAATTAATGAAAATTATATAAACTTTGTAAAACACTCAAAAAAATTTAATGAAAGTGAGTCAGATGCAAATCAATTTTTACTGAACAGAATGGAGGTTACTTGTAAAGCTAATACTATAATAGTAGCTTTAACTTCTGGATTTCATGGGAGAAAACCTTTTTTAAAAGAAATTGATAGAAAATTAATTTTTTTACAATATCATAAATCATTTAATAAAAACTCACTACTTTTTGGATAAAAAATTGCAGAGCCCCTTAATTACAATAATAACGGTTGTTTTGAATGATGAAAAAAATATTGAAAAAACTATATTAAGTGTTCTAGAACAAAATTATAAAAATATTCAGTATGTAATAATTGATGGTGACTCTAGCGATCAAACAAAAGAAATAATAAATAAATATAGAGATAAAATTGATTTATTTAAATCTGAAAAAGATAATGGAATTTATGACGCTTTTAATAAAGGTTTAGATTTGGCACAAGGTGATTTAATCGGATTTGTCAATTCAGGTGACACTCTTACCAAAGATTCTCTTACAATTCTCGAAAAATATTATCACAAATATAGGGATATAGATTTTTTCTTTGGTGCTGTAAAAAAACATTGGGGGACTTTATATGGTTATAACAAATGGAAGATACATTTTACTTGGGGTTTTTACTCTAGTCATTCAACTGGTTTTTTTATCAAAAAAGAAGCGGCTAAAATAGTAGGTAAGTATAATCTTAAATATAAATATTCATCCGATTATGATTATTTTTATAGAATGATAGTGAAACACAATTTAAATGGAGTTGGAACAAAAAAAAATGAGATATTTGGTAATTTTCAGCGTGGAGGTTTTTCCAGTAAAATTAAATTTTTTGATCATCTTGTTGAATGTACAAGAATAAGACTTGATAATAATCAAAACAAATTAATGGTTTTATTAACAGTTATTATTAAGTTTTTATTCAATATTAAAAGATTATAGATAAATTATTTAATTAAATGAAAATATTAGTTACTGGTGCTGCAGGTTTTATAGGATTTCATATTTCTAATCATTTTTTAAAAAGAAAAATTAAAGTAATAGGTATAGACAACTTAGATGATTATTACTCAGTGGATTTGAAGAAAAAAAGATTATCTATTTTAAAAAAAAACAAAAATTTCAAATTTATTAAAATTGATATATCATCAAATAAATTAAATAATGTTTTAAAAAGATATTATTTTGACATTGTAATTCATTTGGCAGCACAAGCTGGTGTGAGATATTCTCTAATTAATCCAAAAAAATACATTCATTCTAATATTAAAGGATTTGGAAATTTATTTGAAAATATTAATACAAGAAATTTAAAAAAAGTAATTTATGCATCATCTAGTTCAGTTTATGGAGATACAAAAAAATTTCCTACGAAAGAAACTCAAGACACAAATCCAAAAAATATTTATGGTTACAGCAAGGTATTAAATGAACAAATGGCAGAATATTATTCTAATTTATATAAATTACCGTTCATAGGTTTGAGATTTTTCACAATTTACGGTGACTGGGGTAGACCTGATATGTTTATTCTTAAAACTTTAATAGGCAATGATAAAAAAAAAGTATTTAATCTAAATAATAATGGAAATCACTTAAGAGATTTCACATCAATCAAAGATGTTATAAAAATTTTTGATAAAATTATTAAAAAGAAATTTATGGGAAACAAGATATATAATATTTGCTCAAATAACCCACAACTAATAAAAAGGGTTTTTGCTTCCATCCAAAAAGAAATTGGTCCTATTAAATATAAAAATATTAAAAAAAACAAAGCTGATGTACTTAATACACATGGTGATAATTTAAAAATAAAGAAAGATTTGAAATTTAATAAATTTCAAAATTTTAGAATAGAATTAATAAAAATTATTAATTGGTATAAAAGTGTTAAAAAATATAATTTCTTTTAAATCTTATGTTGAATTTTAAATTAATAACAAAAAAAATTAATAGAAAAATTTTTATATCAAGATCAAAAAAAATATCTTTAGCATTCCGTAAGATCTTTAAAAAACCTATAATTGGTATAATTGATATTGGTGCAGGACATAGATATTTGCCCATTCTTTTGAATTTTGATGGAGTTTCTAGAATTGCAATGGTTGATCCAAATAAAAGTCTTGATTGGTCTTATAAAAATTTTAAAAAAATTATAAATTACCCTGAAAATTTATTTAAGTTTAATTTTGGTATAGGCAATAAAACTTCAAAAAAAAAATATTTTATTACTAATACTTTAACAGGATCCACATTTGTGGATGTTTTTAAGATTGCAAAAAAAAATAAGAATAAACTGAATGATGAATATTTTGGAAAAAAAAAAAGTAATATTCAAAAAATTTATTCCTTTAAAGATTTTATAAAAAATTTTTTTAATTATAATATTGATATCGTAAAAATTGATGTAGAGGGATTTGAATATAAGATTATTTCATCAATTTTAAAACACTCAAGACCATTACTTATTGAAGTCGAAACAAATTTAAATAGTGAAGTTTATCATAATACATTTGATGATATTAATTTAGTATTAAAAAAAAAGGGATATAAACTAGTTACAGCATATTCAATATTTAAAAAAACAAAAAAAAATGATATCAGCTCATCTTATGATATTGGAAATTATGACAATCCAATTTCAAGATCAAATTTAGAACAACTTGAATGTATATATATTAGAGATAAATCTAAGTATAATATAAAAGACATTACTATTTTTGTTGGATATGGATTATTACAAGAAGTTAAAAAAATTTTTGATAAATCAAAAGTTAAATGCTCAAAATTTGAGAGAGATACAATAAATAAAATTTTAAAAAAATTCTTTTAATTTATTTTTTTTTTTGAAAAAATAATATTTTCTTTTAAGTCATTTATGACTAAAGATTCAAAATCTATTTTTATAATTTTTGTTTTTTTATTTTTAAAAATAAATAAAATTGTCAGAATTATTTTTATAAGTAAATCAAGATAACCAAGATTTGAGATTTTTTTTTCTTTTGAAAAGTAATAAGAATGTAAATACTCATTATCCCTTAAAAAATTAATTATTTTACGTCTTTTAGCAATAGACTCCTCACAAAATTCTAAAAGTATCAAACTGTTGTTATTACTTAACAATTTTTTCATTCCTAACAAAGCTTCATGCTCATGCCCCTCTATATCTATTTTTATAAGTTTAATTTTTTTGTCTGATTTAATTATATTGTCTAATTTATTGATTTGAGATTTTATTGATCCAGTTTTACTTAATTTTTTTCCTCCTATATTTGTAGTTATAATATTTTTAAAAAAAAGAGAGCCTTTTTTGTTAGAAATTCCTATATTAAATATTTTAATATTTTTGTATTTGTTAGTATTAAATTTTAAAATTTCAAATGTTCTTGGATGAGCTTCAAAAGAGTAAACTTTTTTTGAGATTTTACTAAAAGCTATACTATGATTCCCAATATTAGCACCTATGTCAATCACATGATCTTTGGAACTAATTAATTTTGATAAAACCTCAATTTCCTCTTTTTCGTATACTCCATGAATGTTTATTTCTTTTGCAATAGTGTCATTAAAGAAATATGCAAATTCGTTACTATGAACTTTTTTAAAATCCTCTTTTTTTCTGTTAAAATTTAATTTTATAAAATATTCTAGTATAAGATTTATGATAATGTTTATTTTTTTACCAATCATGTCTTTATCATCAATAGCTGTAAATTATGGTAATTGATACATGAAAATTTCATTTAACAGTACAATTTTTTCACAAGAAAAAGCTGGTGGAATTTCAAGATATTTCATTTGCTTGATTAAAAAATTAATTGAAAATAATATTGATATTAAGGTTACTTCGATTTTACATAAAAATATTTTTTTGAAAACTTTGTCTAAAAAACATTCGAGTGGTTTTTATTTATCAAATTATCCTTTATTCAAATGGGTTGAAAATTTAAATAATTCAAAATTTAATAAATATAATTTAACTAATCAAACAGACATTATCCATGACACTTATTATACTTTTGGTGTAAAAAAATTAAAAAAGATGAAAAAAATAATTACTGTTCATGATCTAATTCATGAAAAATTTAGAGATTTTTATAGAAATTCTCAGTATCTAATTAATTTAAAAAAAAAATCATTTGAGGATTGTGATCATTTTATCTGCGTAAGTCAAAATACTAAAAAAGATTTAATTGAAAATTATAATATTGATAAAGATAGAATATCAGTAATTTATCATGGGGC
>MDSV01018585.1_pt1 | contig 15056 bp, 11 predicted proteins | sample 810851 | NCBI WGS metagenome assembly MDSV01 (sample SAMN05326640, study PRJNA326480) | marine metagenome | isolation source: seawater | place: Atlantic Ocean: North East | collected 2012
GCACCTCGAGCGTTTGCGGCTCGAGGGTCTTCTCGAGCGCATCTTCGTACGTGCTTCGAAGCTCGCGCACGCGCTTGCCCTCGAAGAACTCCATCGCGGTCGCGGCGTGGAGTGCGCGGCGTGCGGCGTCGTGGCTCGGAGTTTGTGGCTTTCAAAACAGAACGACCGTTTGGTTGAAACGTCCGGCGCCGATACGGGCGCGAGACCCAGGGAGCCAGGGTTTGACGGTTCCGTGATGGAAATTGACCCGCCGCTCCGACCCGAAAGCCGAAACCGCGCCAGAAAGGAACGAGCGGAGCGTGCCCTTTTCCGGACGTGTCAGAGCGACCCTACGCGGGTGGAAGGACCGCCGCGGCGGTCGTCCCCTTTCCCGGCGGACTCGGGCGCGGGGCGGGTCTGGGCGGTCGTTCGCCGGCGCTCTCGCGCGCGATGCCTTCTTCCAAGGCGGACGGTCCCAACGTCGTGTGGCAGGACCGCGAGATCAAGTTCGACTCGCCCTCCTCGACGCTCGCGCTGCGCGACGGGGAGTTCGTGATTGACGTGTTGACCGAGGTGGAGGACACCAAGGGCAACAACGGTGACGCCGGCACCTTAACCATCACGAACCTGCGCGTCATTTGGCGGAGCGCGCGGTCGAAGCGCGCGAACCTCAGCATCGGGTACGCCGTCATCACCTCCATGAACGTGAAGCAAGCGGCGAGCCGGCTGCGCGGCGTGACCAACGCGCTGTTCGTGATGACCAAGTTCAACGGAAGCCGCTTCGAGTTCATCTTCACCAACCTCGACCGGTCCGTTGGGGGCGAGGCGAGGGCGAGGGCGACGAGCGAGGGTTCGCCCGCGTTCGTCACGCTGCGGGCGGTGCACAAGGCGTACGAAAAATCAAAGCTGTACCGCGACTTGAAACTGCGCGGCTCTGTCATCGCGAACGACGAGCTGAAACTCCTCCCCGACGAAGAGGTGTACAACAAGATAAGCGGCGTGATGAACCTGAGCAACTCCCGGGGGAACGACGGGAAGTTCCATTTGACCAACGTGCGGCTGGTGTGGCACGCCGAGAACAGCGAGAACTTCAACGTCTCCATCCCGTACCCGCAGATGCGGAGCGTCGCCGTGCGCGACAGCAAGTTCGGCCGGGCGCTCGTGGTGACCACCACGCGGAGCAGCGGCGGGTACGTGCTCGGGTTCCGCGTCGAGTCGCACGAGAAGCTCGAGGCGGTGCACAGGGAAGTGGAGGCGCTGCACAGAGTGTTCACGAAGAACCCCATCTTCGGGGTGAAGTTCGACAAGAAACAGGCGGAAGGTTCGGGGACGGGCGAGACTTTGGACGGGCGCGCCGAGACTTTGGAGGATGACGTGGAGATTGTGGACGGCGGCGAGAGCGGCGCCGACTTCGTGGCCAAGTACTACGCGGACGTCGACGGGAACGACGGCACGGACAGAGCGTCGCTCGAGCCCGTCTTCGACGAGAGCCTGGGGCTGGCCATAGAGCCCCTGCCGCCGGGGGCCACCGCCGCGACGCTCTGGAACGTCGCGTGAAGCGCGGGGACGGTGGAATATCAGATCAGCGTGAAAGAACCGGGGCACTGATCTTAATGTTAACAAACTCGTCGAACCCGCGCCCCTCACCTTCCGCACACGCCGGGACGCCGCGGGTCGTCGACGATGGCGTCGGACCACGCTTCGCGCCGCGCTGCGCCCTCCCTGCTCGTGCTGGTCCGCGCGGCGGTGGAGGGTGCGGCCGAGGAGACGATGGCGGAGATGCAGGCGCGCGTGCGAGCGGAATCGAGTTCGGGCGAGGGGTCGGCGGGATCGAGCGCTGCCGGCGCGTCGGGAGAGCGCGTCGAGACGCCGTTCGAGCCGTTCGGTCTAGGCACGGAAGGACGCCTGCAGGCTGCCTCCCTCGGCGTGGAGCTCGCGTCTGTGCTCGCCGGGTTCGGGATAGCGAAGGCCACGATGGTTTTCCCGAGAAGTTCCAGGCCCGGCGAGGAAACCGCCGCCGCCGTCGCCGCGCGCCTCTCCGGCGGCGTTTCCGTCGAGAGCACCGCGGACGGCTCGCTCGCGTCCCCCGAGGACGGCGACTACCCGCGCCAGGCCGCGGCGCTCGAGTCGTTTGCGCGCGCGTCGCGGCCGCCACCCGGCCAGGCGCTCGTGTGCGTCTCCGACGACACGCGGCTCCTGGCGGAGGCGGCGGCCGCGCTGGCGCGCGGCGACGGGAGAGACGACGCTTCCGACACTTCTTCCGCCCGGGCGCGCTTCGAGCACGCGAAGGGCGCGGTGTTCGCGTACCCGGCGAGCGAAACCGGGCCGTGCGAGCCGCGGCGCGACGTGTCGCACGAGTAGAACGCGCGCGCGGTGCCGACAAACGCTTCTTCGTCTCGCGCACAACGGGAGTCTAGCTAGCTAGCTACTATGTATGTACGTACGTACGATAGCTTCGCGCGCGCCCGCGACGTCCGGCGACGTCCATCCGCTTCGTTCCCGACCGATCCGGAAGCGCCTCACGACCCCGTTCCTGGCTTCGCGGACGGCACCTTCGCCAGCTCCTCCTCGAGCTTCGCCAGGCTGACGTCCGCGCTGCCCCTCTCGAGCGGCTCTGGCTGGTTCCCCCCGGGACTCCAACCGGTCATGTACAGGACCTGGAACGTGCACTCCACCGCGTCGGCGCGCTCAGCCTCCGCCGCCGGGAACAGGCGCGAGTAGCACGCCGCCGCCGCTGCCGCGGTGGTCCGCCTCGCGGCGCCCGGTCTGCGCGCGACCGCCGCGTTCGTTTCCGCCATGCTCCTCAGGTGCTCGACGAGCTTCACGACGGACGGGTACTGCACGGTGAGCGTGTCCACGTCCACCGCCGGGAGCTTCATCCCCGCGCGCGTAAGGAGGTTGCCGCAGTCGCGCACCTGCGCCAGCGGCGAGACCCGCTGGCTCACACCCCCCTCGGTCTCCATCTCCGCCACCGCGCACGCGATGCGCATCTCCCGCAGCGTCTCGCCGCCCAGGATGCTCGACAGGAACAGGCCGTCGGGTTTCAGCGACGCGCGCGCCGCGGACATGGCGCCGGGCAGGTCGTTGGCCCAGTGTAAACCGAGCGCGCTCACGACGACGTCGAATGCGCCGTCGCGCGCCGGGAGGTTTTCCTCGTCGAAACGAAGGTAGTGCACGCGAACCGCGTCGCCGCCGGCGTTCGTGACCGTGTGCGAGGGAAGCGCGTCCGCGTCGACGTCGACATCGAACGACGACGAAGACGACGAAACCGGCGCTTCGTCTTTCGCGAGACGGTTCCTCTCGCGAGACGGTTCCTTTGCGCGAGCGCCGAACTCGCGCTCGACGTTTTCGCGGACAAACGCGAGCATGTCTCTCGACGCGTCCACCACCACGACGACCCGCACGTCCGGTCGGTCACGGAGCAGCCGACGCACCACGGCGTCCGTGGCACCTCCCAACACGAGCACGTTCGGAAACGCGCGTTTCACGTCGTTCAGCCGGTCCAGCGTGCGCTTGGTGATCTCCTCCAGGAAAGGATCGGTGCTGTCGCCCGACGGGTCGTGCCGACGCAGGTACGCCGCGCGATCGCGGTGCGCCGCCTTCACCGCGCGGTCGAACACGTGCATCACGCCGGAATCCGCGGCACTCTGCGCCGCGAGCGCCGCCGCCTTGAGCCGCGCGCGCTCCTGGGCCTTCTCCACGTCCACGAACGACGACGCGTCGCTCGCGTCGCGCGCGGCGCCGGAGCAGCAGCGGGCCCGAGCCGACGGTGACGTCACGCGACCGAGAAGCGCGGTCGCGCCGCGCCGACGCGCCTCGCGCGTCGCCGTCGCGAGCGCCGAGAAGCCGGACATACCTTCCGGTGCCACGCCGCGGCCCCAGCCTCGCGCGCGCGCCGATCCACGGAGGGACTCGAACGCTGCGACGCCGCGCGATCGTCGTTGTGGCAGGCACCGTTTCCGAAAAGGCACCGAACGCCGGAACGCGACTGAGTCTGCGTTTTGATTGATCTCGTCTACGCGTCGCCGCTACGCTACGCTCGCTGTGTCATATACGCCGCGCCATCATCAGCAACCGCCTCGCACCCCGTTTCCCCATCGCCGCCGCCGCGGCCGCGCCCGGTGTCCTCCTGCTCGGCTCGATCTCCAGCTTGTAGTAAGCGAAGACGACGAGCCCCGCCAGCACCGCCGCTAAGATGACCCACAGCACCCACTTCTGGATGCACTTCTCGCACGCCATGCGCGTCATGCGGCGCTCGGAGATGTTCATGTCCTCCTCCATGGTCTCCGCGCTGACCCTGGCGCTCAGGATCTTCTCCCGCTGCTCTTGTAAGTTCTGCAGGATGGCGTCCCCCACCTCATCCGTCCGAGACGCCATGGACACCGCCGCGTCGAGTCGCTCGGACGCGTCGTCGCCGCGTTTCACACCCCGTATCAAATCCCGACGCTGGCTCTTAGACACCGACTCGTCGCTCACCCTCGAGCCGTACTTCTCGTCGAGCGCGGACTCATCCAGGAGCTACGGGCGGGGGCAAGTGGGGGGATGCGCATCCGATGGGTGTGAGCGCGGGTCGGCTTCGAGGCGCCGCGTCGGTCGGGCGCGCGGCGGGAGCGAGACGACTCGTCGGAGAGAAACGCGGCGTGGGATGTTGGCGTTCGACTGCACGCGGGCGACCCCGAGGCGAGGCGCGGGACAGGAGAGATGGAGACGCACCGGCTTGCTTTCCGCGTCGCCACCGCGGTTTCCCTTGCCTTTCTTCCCCATGTCCGGATGGGGACCGCGCGTCAGGCGCCCTGCGCAGCGTGGGAGTGAACGGGGTGAGCCGGTCGTAGTGTTACAAAGCCGCGTCGACATCTGCTGATTTTCCGTCCGAGTGCGTCCGAGTGCCGACGACGACTCACAAATGATCACTTGATAACGCGCGCGTGCTGGTGCGTCAGCGTCCCGGCACGATGCCTGCCGCCTCTCGTATCGCACCGGTCGCGGCGCGCGGCCGCGCCTCGGTTCGTGCGGGTGACCTCAAACCCGCGCAGAACCGCGGTTGCGCTCCCCCGGCTCCGCGTGACGAGCCGTTCGGAAGGCGTCGCCGCGACGTCCTTCTGACCGGCGCGCTGACCGCCCTAGGCGCTCCCCCGGCTGGCCGCGCGGAGGTCCTCACCCCCAAGGGGTACGAGCCTCCCGCGGTGGACCCCTCGGGCTGGAACATGCTCACCGCGGGCGAGGACACGCTCGGGTGTCGGTACGAGATGGAGTGGCCCAGCGGGTGGTGCGCTCTGTCCGATCTGTCCTCCGCGCGCGCGGTGGGCGTGGACGCCTCCTTCAAGGACCCGCTGGACGAAGCCTCGACGCTGGCGGTGTTCGTCTCGCGCGTCGGCGACGAGGTCCGCTCGCAGCGCGACCGGGGCTCGCTGGACGCCGTCGCCGCGAGCCGCGCGGACAGCGCGCCGAGGCAGGCGAACATCGGCAAGCGCGAGCGGCGAACGAGCGTCGGCGGCGGCGGCGGATCGAACGCCGTCGCGACGTACGACGTCGAGACGAAGGTGGGCGGCGGGACCGCCGGGAGGTTCGGCGCCGCCGTCGAGCTGGTGGGGATCACGGTGTACGGAGGCAAGGAGTATTTGGTCAGGGCCACCGCGAGCGGCGCGAGCTGGCCTGCGCAGAAGAAAGCGCTGAGACGCGCGGTGGAGAGTTTCAGGATCCTCGACGCGTGCGGATGAATAATACAAAGGTCGTAACGCGCTACGCGACGGTCGCGCGCGCGCGTCGCTTTTACGCTCCGCCTTGACTGGCGATGATGCCACGCGCGCCGACTCCTACACGGCGTGGTAGAAGAGTAGGTACGCCTGCGCGGCGGCGACGACCACCGGGTCCGCGCGCGACACCATGTGGTCGTCGCATCGGAACCACGCGTTCTGGCACTTGACGTAGCACACGTAGTGGCCGCTCTCCATCCCGCCGCTGTGCACCACGACGGCGAACAACTCGTACGCGGAGCGAACGTTCCGTCGCTCGCGCGTCGCCGCGGTCTCTCGCGGTTTCGCCGTTCGCGCGGAGGGTTCGTCTTCGTCCGCGTCCGGAGCCGCGCGGAGGCGGTCGTTTCTCGCGCGGTCGCCGAACGCGACCCGCGCGCGCTCCGCCGCCGAGGAGGCGTACGGCGCGACGTCCAGCGCGAACGGGAACGCGACGTGCCGATCGATCTTCGCCCCCCGGCGGAAGCGCTTCAGGTGCAACGCCAGCGTGGGCGGCGCGCGCGACAGGGACATCTGCTTCGTCTTGGCGGCGGCGCGGTCGCCGCACCGCGCGCACGCGAACGCGCCGGAGGAGGAGCCCGCGTCCGCGTCGCACAGCCGCTCAGGGCGAACGAAGCGGCGCAGGCACTCCTCCAGCGTGACCGCGCCCGCGGGCGTCGCCGGGACGTCCAGCGACAGGCCCACGGTCGGGTCCGTCACCGTGCTGACGTGGCCGCACGCGCCGCACGCGACATCCGAGCGGAGCGTCCCCGCGAACGCGCGGTGCATCGGGCACGGACACCGCGAGTCGGAGTCGTCGTGTTTTTTTCCAGTCTCGTCAGTCTCGTCGCGTCGCCCGCCGCGGGCGGGCGCGTCGCCGGCACCGGCGCCGCCTCGCGCACCAGCCACCAAGTCGGCGTGCGCCGCGCTCACCAGCCCCAGGAAAAACTCGTGCGCGTCGTGCTGCCCCTGCCCCCTGAGGTGCTCCGGGGCCTGGCGCCACCAGCTGTGCAGGAACGTCGCGGGGACCACGGGCTTCGAGTCGCCGCCGTACAGCGCCGAGGTCAGGCCGTCCAGCTCGCAGGCGAGGCACGGACGCGAAGCGGGCTCCGAAGCTCCGCCAGCGAAGGGCTCGAAGGGCTCCGAGCCCTTCGCACGGGCTCGGCACAGCTCGCGCGCGTGCCCGTCGCGCAGGAAGAAGCCGCCCACCGTGGGCGACCGCAGCGTCGCGTGCAGCACCGTGCTCATGAAGCACGTGTTCCCGAGGTTCGCCACGCCGCGCACGCCGCGCGGGACGCCCCGCGCGTCCACGCGCGCGAGGTCCGCGGCGCGCGCCGCGACGAGCTCGGCGTCGCCGACGGCATCGCCGACGGGCTCGTGCGATCGAACATCTACGTCTGTGGACACGACGGAAGGAGCCTCAGGCTCCGCCGCGGAAGCGTCGTTCGTTCGGGCGCGTGCGGGTTCGCCGCGCCACCGCTTCGCGACGCGCGCGGATTCGTCGTCGTCGACGACGAGCCCGGTCTTTTCGGTGCTTTCCCTCTCCGGGTCCCTCTGCGTCATCACCGAAACCGCGCGCGCCCCGAGCACGGCTCGGTCGAAGTCCCGATGGTACGCGCGCGCGTCGCACGGCGCGCAGTAAAGCTCGGCGACGCGGACGTCGACGAAGACGCCGCGGCATTCGCGATCGACGCGGTTCGGGTTCGGCTCGAGATCCTCCCCTCGGTCCGCGCCCCCCGTCCCCACCGCGTGCGCGCGCGCCTCCGCGCGCGTGCACAGCGCCGCGCAGTCTAGGCACGCCAGGACGGCCGCGGGGGGGATCTCCGCGCGATCCACGCAGCACCGCGCCAGAGGCGCGAGCGTGTCCCTCCCCTCGCGCGACGCGAAAAAGGCGTGGACGTGCGAGCACTCGGTTTCGCGCCCGACCGCGTCGCCGCGCGTCCCCGCGTCGAGCCCGCGCGCGGCCTCGCCGGGACCCGCGGGCGGCGGCGCGGACGGCACCGCGACATCGATCGCGCCCGACATCGCGCGGGCCGTGCGCGTGGTCCCGCGCGACGCCCTCCGAAGTAGCCGCACCGGCGAGCGAAGAAGCGCTTCGCCGCTCGGATGCGACGAGAGCCAACATCAATCACCTAACTCCGTTACAGCGAGCTGTCGTGCTTGGAGAAATCGTCAGACGCTCAGACCGGAAGCTGGTATCGGAATGAATGGTATCGGCGAGATGGCGGATTTCCCTCGATCTTTTCAGGGGTTTCGCCTGCCTGTTTTAATTAATACGGCGCGGACGCCTGAGTCGTGACTCCAGAACCCGCCGCCATCACCGGCGACCCGTGGGTGGCTCCACGTTCAGCGGTGGTTCCGCCCACTAGTTTCCGCGCATCGCGAGGGATCTGAGATGCACTCAAACATGAATACGTCGCCCGCGGGGGCCCCGCGGATTGGAAAGGCGGAACGCAAGCACAAGGTGGTCGTGATTAAGGTTGGCACGAGCTCCCTGCTGCGCAAGGGCCACTTGCACCTGTCCATGCTCGGCGCGCTCGCCGAGGCGTGCTCGGACTTGAGTCGCGCGGGGTGTAGAGTGATCGTGGTCACCTCCGGCGCGGTAGGCGCGGGGTGCCAGGTCCTAGGAGCGGTACGTGCGCCCCAGGTCACCTCCACCCCTTGGATCTCGAGATTCCATCCCCCCCTCGCCGAGACGGCGCGCTCGCCCGCGGCGGCGCCTGCCGCGCCTCCGCAAAAATTACCCTCGAGTCGTTTCGGAAAACCGAAAGCGAAAAAAGCGAAACCGACGTTTTCGTCGCCCCCGCCGTTTCCGAAGCGCGCGCCGCGCGGAGAGCTGACCACCTCGTCACGAACGACCTTCGCGCTCCACCTCTGTGCGTCCCCCGAACGAACGCGAACGCGCGCGGAAAAAAAATAGGAGAAACCCAAGGACCTGGCGGGAAAGCAGGCCATGGCGGCGGTGGGCATGGTGCGGCTCATGCGCATGTACGACGATTTCTTCACGTCCGTCTCGCAGCCCATCTCGCAGGTTCTGGTCTCGCTGGACAACCTGATGGACCGCACGCAGTACCTCAACGCGCAGCGCACGTTCCAGGCGCTGCTGTCGAAGAACATCATCCCCATCGTCAACGAGAACGACACCGTCGCGATGCAGGACATGAAGTTTGGGGACAACGACACGCTCTCGGCGCACATCGCGTCGCTCGCCGACGCCGATTACCTTTTTCTGTTGACGGACGTCGACGGGCTGTACACGGGCAACCCCAACAGCGACCCGAACGCGACCATCATCCCGCTCGTGGAGAACATCGACGATCTGGACGTGGACACCAGCGCCGGCGCCGGGTCCAACTTCGGCACGGGGGGCATGGCGACGAAAATCGCTGCCGCGAGGCTGGCGACGGCGTCCGGATGCCACACCGTGGTGATGCACTCGAACCGCATCGAGGAGCTCACGTCGGTGGTGGTGGACGGCGCCGCGTACGGAACGCTGTTCCTCGCCGTGTCGCAGCCTCTCATCGGGCGTAAGCGCTGGATCCTGCTGCAGAAGCCCGCGGCCGGGCGCATCATCGTGAACGCCAAAGCCGAGGTGGCGCTGAACAACGACAAGTCGCTCGTGGGGACGCACATCACGAGCGTGGAGGGCGAATTCGAGAGCGACGAGTCGGTGCCGCTGTTCACGATCGACGAGGAGAACGACGGTGAATTCAAAGAGTTCGGCCGCGCCATCATCAACTACAGCAGCACGGAGTGCGCGAAGCTGATCGGCGCGCACGCGGACGACTTCTTTGACATCGTCGGGTACAGCGGCGCGGAATCCGTGGCGCACAAAAATAACATCTGCCTGTGGGTCCCGGGGGGGGAGGAGAGCAACCTGTCCGACCACCCAGAGATCAACATGGAGACGCACCCCAGCGTGACCGACCTCTCGGACCTCGCGGTCATGATGGGCGACAAGCCGCGGACGCCCTCGCCCGCGCCCAGGCCCGACGAGCCGTGAACGAACAAAAAGGCGACGGCGAAAAGCGTGTTCCGCGTCTCGAGGCGAGAGCGCGTCTCGAGCGCGGCGACGGGGGGGAGGCGACTTTTTGTTTCGCGCGCCGCGGCGTCCCTCCACCCCTTCCACGCGTCTCGGGTGCGCTGAAGACCGCGTCGGGCTGAAAACAGGCCCGCGTGGAGTGTACTCACATTTACCATTACTCTTAATACTTTCAATGTTTGATATTACCACCGCCCTTCGAATCGTCCGCATCGGCGCGTCGCGGCGCAGGCGGAAAAGCGTTCTCGAAAACGCCTAAAACTAATGTCTGAGATGGGGATTTTCGTTGCAAAATCGGGTGAAAACCGGTGAAAAAATCCTCCGTGGCCCTACAACAGAAATAGGCATTTCTTTGAGAGAAATGAGCAAAAAGGCATTTCGCACGAAAAAATGAAACCGTCGTGCACGAACAATTAGTTTCGAAAAAACGTCGAATGGGATAGCCAATGAAAATGCGCTCGAAGCCATCATCCACGTCAGCATAAGGATGCAGTTCCGGAGGTGAATGACGTTATGTTACGCGACGCGTTTACGCGCATTCAACTCGATCGACATACGGCGGCAGTTCCCCTCGCGCGCAAACCGCACGCCCACTCCTCACCACCCAGAGTCACCATGCCCGCCGACCTCGTCGACAAGATCTACATCGGCTACAACGCCCCCTACGCCCTCGGCAACATGCTCGCTCCCCAGTGCGTCCCCGCGCCGATCGTCTCTCCTTGGGAAATCCCGAACCACGATCGGCCGAATCGTCTGCGTTTCCGACACGGCCCGTGGATCCTCGACTGACGCCTCTCTTCCGTCGCCATCGCAGAGCCTTCGAGCCCATCATGCCCAAGCTGGTCGAGAACAAGCTGAACCGCAAGATGATGAACTTTGTTGGCGTCATGTCCACCGCCGCGATTGCCACCCACGTGGTGAGCCTGAGCGCGGACAAGTCGACGAAGGCCAAGCTCGACGTCATCGCCGGCGCCTCCTGCCTCGGCGTCGCCGCGGGTCTCAGCAACTTCGACCAGAAGAACGAGTTCGGCGGTCCCGCGCCCGACGCGTTCAAGTGGGGCAACGTCGCTGGAAACGCCGTTCTGGGCGCCGCGCTCATCAAGAAGGGCATGGACAACATGTGAGCTCCGCGGCGCGACGCGTCTCCGCCAAACGACGCGAGGCGCTCCGTAAAAATAAAAGCGTTTGCGTTTCTCGCGGACGAGAGAAGAACGGAACGTCGATTCGCGCGCGTCGTACCGTAACAGTCTCCTAAGAACTATACACATCCACCGCGTCGTCTTCATGCTCCACGACTCGCGCGTCTCCGTGCCCGGCTGAGCTCCCGGCGTTCGGTCCGTCCCGCGCGGCGGGCCACCACATCTCGACGCGGCCCACCGCCGGCGGCAGCGACGGCAACACGTGGAAGATCCCCCCCGCGCCCTCGACGAGCGACCGCGCGATCCGCAGGCTCTGCGTCTCCTCCAAGCTCTCCACGGGCGAGCGCCGCTTCGCTTTCGTCGACACCGCCGCGCGCGCCGTCTCCGACGCGGCGACCGCGTCGCCGAAACCGCCGCGCGCGGGGCGAACGCTCGCCGCCGCCGCCGCCGCCAACGCGCCCGCGGGGAGCGACGCGTCCGCCCCCGCGTCGCCCTCCTCCGCGGAGACGCCCACGGCCACCACGACCCCCCCCTCGGCGCCCCCGTTGGCGGACACCACGACATCCACGCCCCCGCCGCGCGGCGCCGCGACGAGCGCGGCGTCGATCACGAGCGCCAGCGTCTCGCGCACATCGCGCGGGTCCGCGCGCGCCGCCGCGTGCGTGACGCGCGACGCCGTCTCGTCGCCTCCGCCCTCCGGGAACGTCGCCGTCATGGTCACGCCCGCGGGCTTGGCCATCACCTCCGCCGAGGCGAGCAAGCCTGCGACGAGCGGCGTGACGTCGCACGAAGGCGACGCGCCGCTCGCCAGCGCCTCCGAGGTGGCCGTCGTGCTCTGCGGCCGCGGCGGCGCGGGGCCCGGCGCGGGCAGCGCGCGGCTCCCGCCGGCGCCTCCGCCGAGCGCCTTCTCGGCGGCGCCTCGCGCGCCGCCGCGCGCCGCGCCGGCGAGCTCGTCCACGACGCGCCTGGGGTAGAGCGCCGACTCGAGCTCGGAGGAGAGCTCGGCGAGCACGTCGCCCTGCGCGACGATCGCCTCCGCCATGTCCCTGCTGGGGGACTCGGGCTTGAGGTGCGTGGAGAGCATGCCTCCGAGCGTGCGGAGCACGGTCAGGGGCTCGCGCGCCTCGGTGACGAAGCCCTCGACGCGTTCGTCCGAGCGGATCGCCGCGGCGGTGGCGTAGTCGGCGCGGCGGTGCATGGCCCACGCCGCCACCACCGACCGCGCCGCCGCCGCGAGAGCGGCTTTGCGCCGGTCGCCAAACTTCTCCGCCGTGTCCTGCGCCCTCGCCTCGGCTTTCGCCGCGGAGTCCTCGCCCCCCTCGCCCGTCGCGCTCAGCACCTCCACCTCGGGTATCCCGGTGGCCTCCGCCGAGCCGCGCGCGCGCTCCTTGCGCGTGCGCGCCGAGTTGCCCTTCCAGCCGCCGCCCGCCGGCATCTCGCCCACCAGCAGCCCGAGCAGCTGGTCGTCGCGCGAGAGCGGCACGACCAGCGCGTTCGCGCTCGGCAGCGCGAAGACGCGCTGCTTCACCAGAAGCGCCTCCGCGGCGGTCACGCCGTACGTGCGCGTACGTCCCATCCCGCGAGAGCCGTCGCCGTCCCCGTCGCCCTCATCCGCCGACCCGCCGCCGCGCAGGGTGATGCTGGTGGCGTCGCCGGCGGCGGAGCGCCGTCCGCCGGCGCCGTCGCGGCTCGCCGAGAGATTTGTCGGTCCGTCCCCTCCGTTCGGACCGGACCCGAGCGAGTCCGCGAACGACGACGCCGCCGCGCCGAACGCGTCGTCGGGCGCGTCCGCGCGCAGACCCGCGGTCTCGAACGAGCGCGTCGCGTCGCCTTGGGTTTCCCAAGCGCTCCCGGACGGGGGATAAGACGCCACCTCCGTGAGCTGGAGATTTTCGCCATCCACGCCGGAAGCGCGGAGGTACAGCATGCACCGCGCGCCTCGCCCGAGCGCGCGCGCGACGAGCTCCACCTGCGCGGCGCAGAACTCCGCGAACACGTCGTCCGTGCTGTCGATGATGGACAGCCCGCCCGCGGGGGCGGACGTGCTCGCGTCGCCCGCCTCGCGCTCGGCCGCGCATGAGAGGTGGGGACGCCCGCGCGCGCCGGGGGGGGGCACGGCCCGCGCCCGGCGCCACGGACGGGACGACGCCCGAGCCGTCCCGAGCGCACGATGCGCCCGGGACGCCCGGGGCGCCGCCGCCATCGCGGCCGGCGCGGTCGACATGGTGCCGTCGTGGCCGCGTCTCGGAGTGAAATTTCTTCCGGGACCGCAACCGTCCGAGATCTTCGACGCCGCCCTGTCTGACCGCCCGACGCGTGGCGTCCGTTCGAATCGGCGCGCGTGCGCTGCGCGCGCAAGGTAGAGTAGTGCAAACAAATCTTCTGTCAACTAAAGCCGCGGCCGTCGGCGGCGCCTACCTCGATTCCCCCTCCGCGGCGCGCATGGCCTGCGTGATGGCAAGCAGCCTGTCGAGCGCCTGCCCGAACGTGGGCCTGCGCTCCGGCTGCGTGGCCCAGCACTCCGTGAGCACGCGGACGTAGCTCTGCGGCAGCGCCGGGCGCTCCGGGAGCTTGGGTCTTTCGCCGCGCATCAGCGTGGCGACGATTTGCATGGGCGAGCACCCGCGGAAGGGCTCGTCTCTGGTCAGGCACTCCCACATCACCACGCCGAACGAGTACACGTCCACGGACGAGTTGTACGGCTGGCTGTCCAGGAGCTCGGGGGCCATGTACGGGTACGTCCCGACCAGCGTCAGCAGGTTGGACGTCGGACCGTGCGCGCGCGCCAACCCGAAATCCGCAACCTTGATCACCCCCGAGTCGTCCAAGAGCAAGTTGCCCGACTTGATGTCGCGGTGGATGATCGAGCGGCTGTGCAGGTACATCATCCCGCGGCACGTGTCTGCCATCCACCGCAGGACGTGCGCGGCGGTGATGTTCTGCCGCCGGTTGTGAAGCACCCCGTACAAAGACCCGAACCCGCAGAAGTCCATCACGAGGCACAGATCCGGGCCGGTGGTGCATGCGCCCAGGAACTGCACGACGTGCCTGTGCCGCAAGCCGCACAGCACGCGAAGCTCACGCCGGAAATCCTCAGCCGCCTGCGGCTGCGAGGGGTCCAGACGGAGCCGCTTCACCGCCACGTCCGTGCCCTGGTACGTCGCCTTGAGCACCTCGCCGAACGCGCCGGTACCCACGCGCTTCCCGAAGATGATCGCGCCGATGGGGATCTCGTCGAACGCCGGCGCGGCGGGGGGGATCGGGTTTGAGGCGTTGGGAGAACCGACGCGCCCCCCCGCCGCGTCGCGCTGCGCCGCGGGCATCGGCACGATCGCGTTCATGGGGGCAGCCGCCTGGGCAGGCTGCGCCGGCGCCGGCGCGACGAACGGCGCCGCGGCGCGCCGAGAGGGCCCGGTCGTCCCCGCCGCCGAGTCGTCGTCGAACTTGGCCCAGTCCTGCGGCGGCGGCGAGCCCAAACCCGGCGGCGGCGGCGAGGGCGACTGCCGCCTCGGCGTCTGATCCGCGGGCATCCACGTCCGCTGCGCCTGCTGCGGTTGACGCTGCTGCTGCGAGACGCTCGCGCTCGCGTTCGCGTTCGGCGGGAACTGCGCCGGAACGAACGCGCCCGGAGCGTTCGGGGTGAAGTGCCCGGGCGAGTACTGCGGCGCCGCCGGCGCGCCTCCCGAGCCCCCCCGCGTCAAGCCCGCGGGTCGCGGCTGCGCCGGCGCCGCGGCGCCGTACGCGACGCGTTGCGACGTCGCGAACGACGGAAAGCCGCCGGTTCCGTTGGCGCCGGTCCCGTTTCCGTTTCCGCCGCGCTGCGCGAGCATCGAGCGCGGCGCGGGTGCCACCCGGACGCTCGAGACGCCCGCGGGCGCCAGGTCCGCGAACATCAAGGGCGCGGCGCCGTCAACTCGCCTCTCCTCGCCCTCCGCCGGGCGCGCCGCCGTGAGCTCGAACGCCGCGAGCGACGCGTCGATATCCAGCGTCCCCGCGGGGACGCTCGGCTCGCGCGACAGGCTGGGCGAGCGGCTGTGGTGGTTGGCGCTCGCTTTCTGCGCGGGCCGCGACGCCGCCACGGAGGGACTTCCGTACCCGCCTCCCCCCGCGGCGCCGCCCCCCGCGCTCGCGGACGAAAAGCCGGAGCGGTTCGCGCCGGCGGGCGCC
>MDSV01024976.1_pt1 | contig 15055 bp, 15 predicted proteins | sample 810851 | NCBI WGS metagenome assembly MDSV01 (sample SAMN05326640, study PRJNA326480) | marine metagenome | isolation source: seawater | place: Atlantic Ocean: North East | collected 2012
CCAGTGGACTCGTTACAGACTGATGAAATTGCAGCTTATTATAATATTCATTTGGATCTTTTGGTATTACAAGAGCATTTTGATCTCTCTTATTCCAATCAACCAGGCGGGTAAGTAAGAATCTTAGCGCACTACCGCGACACATAATTGGTAAATACTGTATCTCATATTCAGTTAAGCCTTTCAAGGTTCTATAGCCTTCTAGTAGATGTGAAGCTTTAGTGATGTTAAAAGAGTAGTCACTTTCAAAACACCAAGCATTTATGCAGATTGCGATATCAAATATATAAAATTCATTACATGCAAAATAAAAATCAATTACACCTGTGAGTTTATTATTCTTGAAAAAAATATTATCAGGAAATAGATCACCGTGTATAATTCCATTTGGAAGATTATCTGGCCAGTTATCCATAAGAAAATTGTGTTCAATAGATAAATCTCTGTATAATTTGTCCTCTTGCTCAGTCGATACCTCCTTGATCATCTTTAAAAGCTCAGCCCAATGTTTTAAGGATAATGCATTTTCTCTGTATAGACTTAAATCAGTTGTTTTGAGATGGATGTTTGCGAGCGTTTGGCCAACAAGGAAGCAATGTTCATTTTTTATTGTCAGAGTTGATTTACCTGGTAAGAAACTAAAAATTGCAGCATATTTGTTATTAAGTTTTTCGGTATAACTCCCATTGTTCATTTTAATGGGATTTGGGCAGTCTATATTTTTATGATTCAGCTCTACTAATAGATTAATAAAGAATGGTAAATCCCCATGCGAAACTCTATTCTCATAGAGAGTTAATATGAATTTTTTGTTTTTTGTTACCAGTATATAATTAGTATTTTCAACGCCTTGAGAAATCTCAATTATTTCTTCAAGGTCTCGTATTGAGTAAAATTTTTCAAGAAATTCTTGAGCTTCACTAAAACTTACCTTTGTATACACAGCCATTAGTTTAATTATTTCTTTATTTATAAATTTATATAGCTTTATCAGCGATATTATGAATAATATAGTTATCAACATAATTGTTCAAATATAATCCTTGAATAACAAATGAAAAAACTATTATCATTTTTGCTGATCTTATTATTAACATCCTGTGAAACTGTATCGGATTTTAGTGTGCCTAATCTTGGTATGCCAGATTTAGCTAAATACAATATCAATCCTTTTTCAAGAAATAACTCTAAAGAATTAACCTGCCCTAAGCCGATGATACTTGCAGATGCGATTAGTATAACAGAGTTTGAGGATTTTGGATTTAATGATGAGTCCAATATTATATACAGGGCTCGCATCGATAGAATTGATTATGAGTGTAATATTGAACCTAATTATACAATAGGCAACCTATTTATCATTGGAACAGTATCTTTGGGTCAAGAAGCACAGGATAATTCCTATTCTTTGCCTGCGTTTGTGGCTGTAATAAATAATAAGAACGAAGTGATTTCACGGAGTTATGTTGATATGAATGTTAGCGTACCCGAAGGAGCAACTTTGGCAAGATTTGAATTTATTTTTGAAGACTTTAAGCTGAATTTTGAGCGTTCAAAAAATACCAATGATTATCAAATTTTAGTGGGCTTCAAGCTTACAGCCGATCAAGTTCAATTTAACAAGAGTTTATAAAACCAAAATTATTTTCTGATTTGTTTAATACCATCTTGAAGGATTTTATCATATGAGCTTGGCTTTATATTATTTGACGTAATAGACTTATTTATTGCTTCAAAAATAACCTCGCTAACTTCGTCTTTAATGGCACTTAAGGCTTCTACTTCAGCTCGTTTTAATTTCTGATCGAGTAACTTCCTCTTTCTTTCAAGGCTTTCCTCTAATTTAATTTTTGCATCTTTTTCATAGTTTTTCGCAATTTTTTTTGCATCATCTATAATTGCTTTAGCAGTCTTTTCAGCCTCTTTATTCTTTTTTTGAAACTCTGCTAGAACTGTTTGTGCTTCTTCTCTAAGCTTTTTTGCTTCTTCCAACTCATCGCTAATTTTTTGCGAACGATTATCGAGAATTTTTGCAATTTGCCCTGGTACTTTAAAATACACTAAGAGCAGAAGAAACATTATAAACCCAATCGCGACCCATGTTGCATCTTTTTCTAACATATTCTACTATCCATTATTTTTTTACTAAGATCTTTATATTATTTGCTAGTGTATCCGTGACTAAGGGATTTTCACCAAAAACTGTTGATAGAATATCATTAGATACGTCGTGCGCAATTTTTTCCGAGTTTGCAAGTACGGCCCCCTTCTTTTTTTCAAGTTCAATCTCAAATTTATTTATCAGGTCACGGCTTTCATTTTCAAAAACACTGTTCTCTTCTTCAATGAAAATATTTAGCTTATTTCTTGAGTTTGACAAATAGTTTGAGGCGTTCTCTTGAGCTTCTTTTATTGATTGAAGATAGCCTTGTTCGGTAATTTCAGACTCTTTTTTAAAATTTTCTGCATCCTCAACATCCCTAGCTATTATATCTTCTCTGGTTTCAATAACATTTGCGATTTTAGGTAAGGCGTATTTGGACATCACCACATATAGTATGATGAAAGATATTACCAACCAGAATATTTGCGAGGCAAAGTATTCTGTATTTAATTGTGGCATACCCGATTCTGACATGCTAATCCTCTCTTAAACCGTGAAGCAATTTATACAACAAAGAGTAGTATTAAAGCTATAACAAGTCCAAATAAGCCTGTTGCTTCGGCGAGGGCGAATCCAAGTAAAAGATTCGGGAATTGTCCGGGAGCTGCAGAAGGATTTCTTAGTGCACCTGATAGGTAGTTTCCAAATATAGTACCGATTCCGATACCCGCTCCTGCAAGCGCAATTGTTGCTAATCCTGCCCCTATTAACTTAGCTGCTTCTGGTTCCATATTATTCTCCTTTTTTATAAATTGTTGTTATAGTTAATGCATATGTATTGCATCATTTAGATAAATACAAGTTAGAATTGCGAAAACGTAAGCTTGCAAAAACGCAACTAGTATTTCTAACCCTGTAAATGCTGTAATAAACAGCAACGGCGCAACACCAAGAGGTGCTATTAAAAGGTTTCCTGAAAAAAACATCCCTGCAACAAAAAATCCAAAAACTTTCAGCATTGTATGTCCAGCCATCATATTCGCAAATAATCTAACAGACAAACTCACAGGTCTCGTTAAGTAAGAAATTACCTCAATAACGACTAAGAGGGGTAATAAAGCTTTGGGAACACCGCTCGGTACAAAGAATTTTAAAAAATTTATGCCGTGCATAACAAAACCAATAACTGTGACACCAAAGAATATTACAATTGCTAATGCAAAGGTTACAATTATATGACTTGTGACAGTAAATGTATAGGGAATCATACCGAGCATATTACAAAATAGCACAAACATAAATAAGCAGAAAATGAATGGGAAATATTTTTGTCCTTCATCACCAACATTATCTCTTACCATTTTCCCCACAAATTCATAAGACAGCTCTGCAATAGACTGTAGCCTTGTGGGAACAGTTCCCCTGCCATTGAATGTGAATAATGTAAGGAAAATTATCAGCGCCACACTGAAAACCATGAACAGAGATGAATTTGTAAATGACAAATTTAAGTCAAATAGTTTGAATTCAACCAACTCAACTATTTCAAACTGATGCATTGGATCTGGAGCGCCAGATTTTTCAGCCATTATATATCCTTACTTTTGTTATTTATTTTATATATAAATTTTACTGTTTTTGGTAGTTATTTTATCAATTTTAATTAAAAAAAATAACTTAATTGTGAATCAATGGTTTTTGTCTCTATCCTCGTATAATTGTCTAGACGATCTGATTGCAGTCTTTATTCCAGATACAATACCTAGGATTAGAAATATTAATAAGAAAATTGGCTTTGTATCCAGCCACTTATCTATATACCATCCTAATACGGCGCCAATGATTGATGAGACGATAAGCTCAATTGATATTCTCATTGCTATGGATATCTGCCTGCCTCTTTTTTGCTTTTCAGCGCTATCATACTTTAGTTTACGAGATTTAATTTCCTTAATTTTCTTGGAAACCTGATCGAGTTGATCATTATTGTCAATCATGCAACAATCTCTTCATTGACCATTTTCTCAGCTTGATTCAAGTCTACCGAAAGTATAACACTCTCACCTTTTCTGGCCATTGTAATGCCAAATAGTCTATCCATTCGTGACATTGTATATGGATGATGTGTTACGATAAGAAACTTTGTATTTGAACTTTTTGATAGGTCATCGAGTGTATCACAAAACTTTTTAACATTGGTATCATCCAAAGGTGCATCAACCTCATCTAAAATACAAATTGGAGATGGATTTTCGAGGAATACTGCTAATATTAAAGCAATTACTGTGAGCGCTTGCTCACCTCCTGATAATAATGATATTGTTTGTGGTTTTTTCCCCGGGGGCCATGCGATTATGTCGAGACCTGCTTCTAATATGTCATCATTATCGTCTAATTTTAGTTCAGCCTTACCACCATCAAATAATTTTTCAAATAATAATTTAAAATTCATATTTACTTTCTCGTATGACTTCAATAAACGCTCCCTTGCTTCTTTATCAATCTCTATAATCCCCTTTTGTAGAGTTTCAGTTGCTGAAACAAGGTCATCGTTTTCACGGCGAAGTTCTTCGTGTTGTGCTTTCTTTTCATCAAATTGCTCAGAAGCAGTCAGGTTTACGGCTCCAATTTTCTCTCTTTGCGAATAGGCTTCTGATAATAAACCAATCAATTTTTCCCGATCCATGGAGCTTGGACCTGAATTAATGACTAAATCTTGAGAGTCCGTGCCCAAATTTATCCTTATTTTATCATTCAGCTCAATTTTCCTGTCTTCAATATTTTCCATTTTAGCTCTCGATTGGATTAATATTTCAGAGTCTTTCATTAGATCAGACTCCAGTAGCTTTATTTTTTCATTATTCTTCTGATACTCTTGCTCATAGTTGTCTAACTTATTTTGTAAATTTTGCTTCGTCCTATTTGCACTTTCAAGTTCGATTTGAATTTCTGATTGTTTTTCTTTTATTTTTTCTGGCTGACTTTCTAGACCTTTCAATAACTCCGTAGAGTGATTTAGTCTCTCATCGAGATCTATTAAATGCTTTTCTGTCTGGCTACTTCTTACTTTCCATAAATTTTTATTTTCAAGTAGGTCTTTTTGGCTTTTTTCGAGATCTCTTTTTTCTTTGAGAATATTTTGTGTATTTGCTTCTTTTATATCCGCTACCGTTTTCGCATTGTAGAAATCTTGCTTTACTTTTTCGAGTGTAACTCTTGCCTCATCTACTTCACTTTTATTAACTATCCTTGAGTTTAAAGACTGAATATTCCTTTTATTTATTTTAATATTTTCCTCTATTGAGGTAATTTTTATCTGGTTTGATATGCTAGAGTTTTTTTCTGTATTTATTTTTTGATCCAATTCTTTAATTTTATTAGATACCAGTTTTTGCCCTTCAATCAGAGTCTTCCAATCTTGTTTTTTCATAGCCGCTTCGGCTGTGTTTTTTTCTATATTTTCATATATATGCTTTGACTCCTTAATTAGATTTTCAAGTTTTATTTTATTTTCATTTATGCCTTTCCCTATTACACCAATTTTCTTTCTTGCATGAGGTATATTTATTGTTTCATTATCCGAGTCAAATTTCTGTATAAAGCCATCCCATCTAATCATCTCACCATTGGCATTAATTACCTGTTGCCCCGGCTTGAGTAGTTCTATAATTCTATTTGTCTGATTTATCTCTGTATATCCGGTATATTCCAGAAACAAACTAATCTCTTTTGGTCCACTAATTAATTCAGATAGCGGTGTTATTCCTTCCGAAAATTTATCATTAAATTTTTTATTCGTGTTGATCCAAAATTTTTTACCTTCACGAAGCGTGGCAATCTCAAGGTCTTTCAGAATTCTTCCTACTTTCTTTTCAAAACCATTCATAATCTTAATTTTATTGACTACTGCTTTGGGATTTTCAGTTCTCTGTAAGAACTCATCTAGATCTTTTTTTGACTTTTCGAGTTGTCGGATCTCGAGATCTAGATTTAATTTTAATTCCTTATTTTTTTCAAAATCCTGTGATAATTCTAATTTTATTTTTTCACATTGATCCATGTCACTCAGAGCCAAGATGAGTTTTTTCTCAATCTGCTTCTGTTCGTTTACAATCAACTCTCGATCTTTTTCATAGGATTTATCAATTTTAAGGTGCGACTTGTATTTGAGTGCATTTTCAAGATCAATTTCAAGTTTCTCAAGATTTTTTTGGCATTCTTCAATTTGATCTCCAACATTTGAACTTTCTGTCTCCATCGTAAGAACATTTGACAGGCAGCTGTTGTATTCTTTTTCTAGTATCTTGTAGTTATCTGTTGCACTGCTTGATGCATCGATGATGTCGCTCTCAATTTTCCCTATATCATCAATTGTTTTTTGTGCTTCTGTCAATTTATCCTCAATGACTTTTAGCTGAGTATCCTGATCATTTGCGTTTATTTGTTCGCGATTTTTATCATTCAATATTTGCTCTATTTGCTTATTTACATTGACAATTTTCTCTGTGGTATATTGTAATTCATTTTTTAAATTTAGTTCATTACTTCTTTTGCTCTGAAGATCTTCAATAAGCATCTCGTATTCTTGTTTGATGGGTTTTATTAAACCTGTCAGACTACTATTTTCTGAGTCAATCCTATCAATTTGATTTTTAATATTTTTTACTTTCTCCTGCGTTATTGAGATATTTTCTTTTAACTCTTTTTCTTTTGTTTCAATCGAATACCAATCTATTTTCAACAATTCTTGCTCATAATCTCTGATTTGAGAAGCAATTACTCTAAATTTTTCAGCTTGATTTGCTTGCCTTTTGAGGGAAGACATTTCTGATCCTACCACACTAATAATGTCTCCAAGGCGCTCTATATTCGATCTTGTTGCGTTAAGCTTCAATATTGCTTCATGTTTCCGATGATGAAGACCACTAATACCCGCCGCCTCTTCCAATACCTTTCTTCTTTCGTTGGGTTTCGCTTCAATAATTTGATTAATTTGTCCCTGCTTTACAATTGATATTGAATGTGGGCCTAGAGAATTATCTGCAAAAAATAATTGAACATCTTTTGCTCTCTTTTCCATTGAATTTATGTAGTATTTAGAACCAGAATTTCTTTCAATTCTTCGCTTGATCTCATATTCATTGCTATCATTTTGATCTTTTTCAGAATTACTTGCAGTTTCACTCATAATAACAGAGACTTCAGCAAAATTCCTTGATGGGCTTGTATCGGTTCCAGAGAAAATGACATCATCCATTTCTGATCCACGAAGATTCTTATATGATGTTTCGCCCATAACCCATTGCAGGCTGTCTAGGATATTTGATTTTCCGCAGCCATTCGGACCAACAATTCCCGTTAGCCCACTCTTTATTTCCAACTCTGTTTGTTTTTCGAAAGACTTAAAGCCATGAATTTTTATTTTTTTTAAATTCATTTTGAAATAGAACCTCCTAAATAACCTTGTTAGAGTCCAATATTTTTTCTATTTCTGATTTGAAATATGAATAAGGTTTATTCCCAGATATCACATTACCATTTATAATAAAAGATGGTGTGGAGTTGATCTGAAACTCTTTTATGGCATTTTCTTTCTGCAGTATGAGTTGGTCTAACAATTCTTGATCATTTAAGCATTGGTCAAAATCTTCACTACTCAAACCCGCTTGCTTTGATAGATTTTTTAACTCTGCGAGCGCGTTATCAGAATACCATTTATTTCTGTTTTGGAACAATATATCAATAAAAGCGAGGGAGATACTACTATCTACACATCTTGCTAGCATGGAGGTAGCCATTGAGAGCTTGTCCAATGGAAACTCTCTAAAAATAAACCTTACCTCGCCCTTTTCAATATGATTTTTTTTAAGAGTGGGATAAGTGTTGGTATGGAAATCAGCACAATGCGAACATGTCATCGAGGAGTATTCTATAATTGTTACGGGTGCCTTATCATCACCAATCGATAATTCCTGAAGAGAAGCATCCAAAACCGATACATTCAATTCATTAGTATTCTTATCATCGATAAATGCTAAATCTATCCCAGTATTCTTATTCGTATTTATTGATAAATAAAATGTACTAAGGCAAAGGGTTATACCTAAAAAAATAAATATTATTTTATTTGTTTTCATTTCTTCTCTGCTCCTTGATATTTTTACCAAGCTTTGTTAATGCATCCTCAAGGGTTTCGCTCTTTTCAGCTTGGGCTACGTATTTGGTTTGGAATATCTGTGATGAATTATAATTATCAGAAATAGGGTCATTACAATTTATCTTATTTTGGCTATGCTTCTTCTTGATTACTAGATCAGAAATAAAATTATGACCAAAAATTTCATTTACTTTTTCAATTATAGAATTGCGTCTATACTCTATTTCCATTGCACTTTTTCCTAATACCTCCAGGTGTAATTTTCTATATTTTTTTCTCTCTCCATCCTTAAATCTATATTCAGTTACTATTTTTTTTGGGCTCACTTGGTTTTTATACTCATCATCAAAAACTTGACTCCATAACATTGATAATTCATCAACCTTAACGCCATATTTTTTTGTTAATGGTTTAATTATTGGTTCAATAAGCTTACTTATGTGCAATCTTGAATTATACTTTGTTGCAAGATTATGAATATTATGTTGTTTAGACATTGGGTTACTATTTTTATTTATCTAATATTATATTATTATTAATTACGAAAATGTACAAACCAAACGACATAACATACCCATTAATTTCATGGTATAAGTCAAATAAGAGGGATCTTCCATGGAGATATGACTTCAACCATAAAAACTCTCCTTACAAGATCCTGGTAAGTGAATTCATGCTGCAGCAAACAACAGTTACCACGGTTTTAAATTATTATGACAGATTTATAAGAAGGTGGCCGAGCATAAGCGACCTCTCAAATGCTACTGAGGATGAGATTTTAGAGATGTGGTCTGGGTTGGGATATTATTCAAGAGGTATAAATTTGTTAAAAACAGCAAAAATTATTAAAAGGGATTTCTCAAATAAAATACCAAAGACTATTGATGAATTAAAAATTCTCCCGGGCATAGGAGATTATATTTCATCGGCCATTGTATCAATTGCATTCAACTTGCCTTCAAAAGCCGTTGATACGAATATCCAGAGAGTGATAACACGATATTTTCAATTAGATTTTACAAATACTGCCAAAAATCGAAACTGGGTTCAAGATATTGTTGAGCTGTTGACAAGCTATGCCTCGCCAAGAGAGGTAATTCAAGGTTTGATGGATTTAGGATCTGCACTTTGCACTCCGAAATTACCAAAGTGTGAGCATTGCCCATTAAAATCTGGGTGTACTTCATACAAAAATGGTAAATTTGAGTTTGCATTAATAAAAAGAAAAAAAATAATTCCACAAAGATATGGTCATGTTTATTTAGTTGAAAGATCGGATGGAGCATATCTTCTTGACAAAAGACCGGAAAATGGTCCCTTAGCAAAGACCTATCAGTTTCCAACAACAGAATGGACAGACAAGAAACTAAAATCAGATTATTTTAAAAAAAATAAAAATATGAATATTATTGGTACGTTCAATCACAAGTTTTCACATTTTTCTCTCGAATTAAAGGTAATAAGAATCAAGAATCTGCCTTCGGATTTGAGTAATATTATTGTGACAGAAAATGCAATTTGGAGAAAGCCAAATCAGTTACAAAAACTCGGTCTATCAAGTCTGATGAGGAAGGCATCGAAATATATTGAAGTTTAAATTATTTGGTATTTAGTATTTTCACTCAACTGTACTAGACTTAATCTGGTCACGAATTCTATCAATTGGATAAAGGCTATTGTTTCTAACAAAGTGCCAATAAGTCCATCCATTGCAGCTCTCAGTACCTTGATAATGAGCTCCAATTTTATGGATCGAGCCATTAATTTCATTGGCTTGAAGTGTGCCGTCAGCTTGAACAATTGCAAAGTTCTTCTTTTTTGAACAATATAGCTTCTCACCAATCCCAATCATTCCCCTTTCAACAAGTGTTCCAAAAGGAATTCTAGCTTGATCCCTTTTCGTCGATTTAATATTTATGCTTGACAGGCTTGGGTTTTCGATTTCTTTTAATCTGTTCTCTGCAATTCGAACGTATTTTTTATTCATCTCAATACCAATCCATCTTCGCCCTAATTTTTTACAAACCGCTAGGGTTGTTCCGCTTCCAGAAAATGGATCAAGAACAATTGCATTTGGGTCAGATGAGGATACAATTACTCTATACAATAATGCCTCCGGTTTTTGCGTAGGATGCAATTTAGTTCCTTCTTCGTCACGCAGACGCTCCTTACCGCTACATATTGGGATATACCAGTCAGATCTCATTTGTATATCATCGTTTAATCTTTTAATTGCATCGTAATTAAATTTATATCTTGATTTTTTATCTTTCGCCGCCCAAATCATTGTTTCATGTGCGTTTGTAAATCGTCTTCCTCGGAAATGAGGCATTGGGTTGCTTTTTGTCCATATAACATCATTAAGAGTCCAGAACTCCATATTTTGCATAATATAACCAACCCTGAAAATATTATGATAGCTTCCGATTACCCAGATTGTACCCGATGGTTTCAGCAGTCTTTTGCATTCTTTTAGCCAACCGTGGGTAAAAGTATCATATGATTTAAAATTATCAAATTTATCCCAATCCTCGCGAACAGAGTTAACATCTGAATAATCAGGTCTATAAATATTATCATTTAGTTGAAGATTATAGGGAGGATCTGCGAAAATAAGATCGACTGAATTATCTGGCAGTTCCCCCATTATTTTCATTGAGTCACCTACGAATATTTTATTCGTTTGATCCGCCGATAATTCCGTAATATTTTTTTTAAGCATCTATGTAGTTCAAATTTATGTATGAACTAATAGTTTGGCACTAAAAAGGTTATTATTTTCTAAATTAATTTTTTTTAATTATATCACTTACTGGACTGAATGTACTTCTGTGTAATGCAAGCACACCATTTTTTTGAATCTCATCAATATGATTTTTTGTAGGATATCCTTTGTGCTGATTAAATGTATATTTATTAAATATGTGTGAGAATTGGTTCATTATTCTGTCCCGTACTACTTTCGCAATGATTGATGCCGCTGCAATTGAAATTGATTTTTGATCACCCTTTATAACCGGCACGTTTATAATCTCAGAGTTGATCTCAAAATTCCCATCAATTAGAAGTATATCTGGTTTTTTTGCTAATTTTTTGTATGCAATATTCATCGCATATTTTGTTGCGTTTAGAATATTAATGGTGTCAATACATTCAACATCACCAATTCCAATTCCAACATATGACTTTTTTAAGATTTGGTGATATAGCCTTTCTCTTTTCATCGGTGAAATTTTTTTTGAGTCATCTATATCGATTGGAAAAAAATCTTTTTTCAAAATTACTGCGGCAGCCACAACGGGTCCAGCAATTGGCCCTCGGCCAACTTCATCAATTCCAGCAATAAGTTTAAATCCTCGACTCCATAGATCCTTTTCAATAGATAAATCTGGTTTCTTTGTTGAATTCATCAATCGTTATTTTTCAGATAGCCTCGGCATTATCTCAACAAGATTACAAGGCTTATGATTAATGTTAAGTTGATGAATGAGAATTTCATTCCATGCATCCTTGCAGGCATTTGGGGAACCGGGCAGACAAAATATAAAAACATTATTATAAATTCCTCCAAGTGCCCTTGATTGAATTGTTGATGTCCCGATTTTTGCTGAGCTTATTTGGTGGAATAATGCAGAAAAGCCACTGATTTCCTTGTCAAGAAGTGGCATAATGGCGTCAGGTGTCACATCTCGCCCTGTTAATCCCGTCCCGCCAGTTGTTATTATTGCGTCAAAGTTGTTTGTACCTACCCACTCTTTAATTATGTTTTGAATTTCTGTTATTTCGTCAGGGATAATTCGCCTGTCTAACAGAAAATGTTTTGCGTCATTTATCGCCTGTGATAAAAAGTCGCCTGACTTATCATTTGTTTCATTTCGAGTATCGGATACCGTGATCACGCCTATATTTAGGCTTATAAAAGTATTTTCATTTTTTTCTGTCATTAATTATCACCGATACTTATTTAATTTCGTTTGCAATTATTTTCAAATCTTCCCAAGCCAGCCGTTTGAGAGAAGGCTGCTTTATTAATACTCTTGGGTGGAATAGGGGGAATATTGGGATATTCATTTTTTTATTATTTAGAGCCTTTCCTCGGGAGTCAATAAAATTAACTTCACTCTCCATGAGTGTGTTTAATGCCAAGTCTCCAAGAGAAATAATATATTTTGGTTTTAATAATTCTATAATTTTATCAAAAAAAAGTTTGCAATTATTTATCTCATTTAAAGTCGGCCTTCTATCTCCTGGCGTGCGCCAAAAAAATGTATTTATTATTGTGTTTTCTGCAAGGTCAATATTAATTGCCCCAAGCATGTTAACTAACAACTCCTTGCAATCTTCAGCCATTAAATTATTGGACTGATCTTCTTCCTCGGAATTTGGATAGTCATTTACTATCAATATTTCAGGATTTAGACTGCCTTGATGTATATGAGTAAATTTTGAATATGTTTTCAGGTCCGATATGTCACATTGATCAATATATTCAATCAAACCTTGAACTGTTTTTACATCCCCTAGATCATTTTTTTTATGAAGACTATCATAATCTATGCCTGATCGCTCCTTTGACGAGTATTTTTTTTGATTATTTTTAAGAACGAAATTAATATTCTCATCGACATACCAATTAAGCAAAACAATTTTTTCTAAATTATTCATAGGTCATAGGTTTTGTTAAGATTTTTTTGTTTAATTGTATCTATTAATAGTACAAAAATACAATGATTAATGTTAATAATAGTAAGTTATTAATAGAAAGAGTTAACATCAAGAATGCAGGAAGAAAATACAAGAGAGTCTATAGAGGTTGATGTTCTAATTATTGGTGCTGGACCTGCTGGGCTAGCAACCGCAATAAAACTGAAAACTGAGGCAAATAAAAATAATCAAGAAATAAATATTGTTGTCCTTGAGAAAGGCTCAGAAATTGGTGCCCACATATTATCAGGTGCGGTAATAGATCCGATAGGGCTGGATATGCTTCTTCCAAATTGGAAAGAGCTTGATCCTCCGGATATGAGCGAAGTGATTGACGATAGATTTTATATTTTAGGACCAGCTGGTAGCCTGAGAATACCCAACTTCTTTTTCCCAAGACTGATGTCCAATCATAATTGTTTTGCGACAAGCCTCTCAAACGTAGTCAAATGGTTAGGAAATATTGCTCAGTCTCTTGGGATTGAGGTTTATCCTGGATTTCCAGCATCTGAAATAATTTACAATGAAGATAGAGTTGTAGGAGTTATAACTGGTGACTTTGGCATCTCAAAAGAAGGAGAAAAAAAAGACTCCTTCATGCAGGGAATGGAAATTAGAGCTAAATATACAGTATTTGCTGAAGGTGCCCGTGGACATCTAACAAAGACAGTTATAGAAAAATTTAAACTCGATAAAGAATCAGATTTTCAGAAATATGGTATTGGACTGAAAGAGCTATGGGAAGTTCCAGAAGAGAATCATAAACCGGGTTTAGTGCAGCACACTATGGGATGGCCTCTTGATAATAAAACAGGCGGGGGGTCATTTATGTATCATTTTGGAAAAAATTTAGTTTCAGTTGGTTTTGTTGTTCACCTAAATTATAAAAACCCATCATTATCTCCATTCGAAGAATTTCAGAGGTATAAAACACATCCAATGATAAAAGATATGCTGAGTGGCGGTAAAAGACTCTCATATGGCGCCAGAGTGATAAGCGAGGGCGGATACCAATCTGTTCCAAAATTAACATTCCCGGGTGGCTTGCTTGTTGGATGCGCTGCAGGCTTTGTGAATGTTCCAAGAATTAAAGGATCTCACAATGCAATAGTTAGCGGTGTTTTAGCTGCTAATGCGTTACTAGAGAGTTTTACCTCAAAAAAAATATCGGAAGAATTAGTAAGCTACCAGGATATGTATAATAAAAGCACCATTGCGAAAGAATTATCAAAGGTAAGGAATGTAAAACCATTATGGTCCAAATTTGGCACTTTGGTTGGTCTAGCTTTAGGCGGTTTAGATATGTGGTTAAGAGATCTTGGTATTAATATACCATTTACAATGTCTCACAAAAAACCAGATCATCTAACATTACAAAGCAAATCTGGATCAAAGAAAATAGAATATCCAAAGCCGGATGGAGTTTATTCATTCGACAAGTTGTCATCGGTTTATTTATCATCAACTAATCATGAAGAGGATCAACCTGTTCATCTAAATGTTAGTGATATTGGTTTGCAAACCTCAAGTGAATATCACGACTATGGAGGACCATCAGTAAATTACTGTCCTGCAGGTGTGTATGAATGGATACTAGAGGATGAAAGTCCTAGATTTCAGATCAATGCTCAAAATTGTGTGCACTGTAAAACTTGTGATATTAAAGACCCAAATCAGAATATTAATTGGCAGGTACCCGAGGGAGGTGGTGGACCAAATTACTCCAATATGTAATACTGCCACTAATGAAACATGTCATCAAAAGTAGTTTTGCGGGCTAACGCTAAAATCAACTTAACCCTCGATATACTTGGAAAACGCTCTGATAATTATCATGATATACAGGGTTATGTTGCATTTCTTGACTTATATGATGAGTTAATAATAAATCACTCTGAGAAATTATTTGTTAGCTTTGATAACCCTTTTTATGAGAATATTTCCTCAAAATCCAATACTATTATAAAATTATACAGCTACCTCAGCAGTTATTTTCCAAATTTGAGTCAATATAAAGTTCATGTGAAGAAAAATATCCCAATTTCTGCTGGACTGGGCGGAGGCTCATGCAACGCTGCAGCTTTCATGAG
>MDSV01091324.1_pt1 | contig 15055 bp, 18 predicted proteins | sample 810851 | NCBI WGS metagenome assembly MDSV01 (sample SAMN05326640, study PRJNA326480) | marine metagenome | isolation source: seawater | place: Atlantic Ocean: North East | collected 2012
ATTTCAAGTGTTCTTGATATTGAATCAGGCATTGGACTAGATTCAGAATGGTGGGCAACACGTATGGATGATAACGAAACGGATCCTAAGCCTTTAGAAATTGACGTAACAGCTTGTAGTAGAACTGATGAAATGAAGCAAGAAGTTAAAGATATGGAAAGAGTAAACTATATTAAAACAGGAAAGCCTTTTTGGGAATCATTCAAAAATAATGAAAAGTTTGATGTGTTGTGGTGTCATAGTGTCTTACACAAATATAATAACTTTCATGAAGTATTAGTAAAAATGAACGAGCTACAATCAAATGAAGGTATGTTATGTGTTACTGTTCCTAGAATTAGTAATATGTTCTATGGTGAACCTGATTATAGAGTTTATCCTGATTGTCATACTGATATTAATATTGTAAATCTCATCCACGGTTTAGCATTAGCAGGATATGATTGTAAAGACGCTTACTTCATGCAAGAAAAAAATAGCAATCTAGTAAATGCTATTGTATATAAAACATCTGATGATACATATGGTATTGACGATGTTACACCTTACGACTTAATGGAAATGGATCGCTTGCCACGTTCGATGGTACAGCAACTTAATAAGTTTGGATTTATTTCTAATAAAAATTTACTTCTTAGTTGGATTGACGGTACCCTTGTAGACTACTCCACAGTCTAGACCAAGGCAGACCCTCACTAATTTCTTCAATAGTCCATTCAGTATGTGCTAACTCTATTAGCCATTGTTCTCTGTTAGGTCTTAAATTATCTAAATCTTTAGGATGAACACTAACAGGATATGTTAAACTTTCAGGGCCAGTCCAGGCCGCTACTCCATTTATTGTAGCCTCCATAGCAGGATTACTACTTTCACTAACAACTAGTTTAGCTGTTTCTAATGCTTTGTTAAAATCAAAATTGTCGTAAGTGCCTTCAACATGATTAGCTGACATATACTTAACACCATATTTTTTCTTTAAGTTAATTTCTTGATTATAATGAATGCTTCTTTGATGTCTTGGATGGTCTCTTATTAGTATTGGTATATCTGTATGATTTCTAATTTCTAATATTCTATTTTCGTAATATTGATCTATATGAGGTAAGTTTTTCCACTGTTCGCTTTTTTGATGTTGCCCACATATAATAATATTATCTCCAAGTAAGTTCCATGCTTTTAATTTTAATCCTAGTTTGTCTGGGCGATCAATATCTAAGTCTGTTTTATTACAAAAGTCAGCTCTAGCATTGATACCATCAATGCCAACTTTCCATGTAATGTTTCTGTTTATTCCGCCTACTTCTAATACTACAACAGGTTTACCTTGCTTATGAAATTCATTCCAAACAGCTCTGTTAGGAGCCATTCTGCCATTCCAAAGTACACTCCATATAACAGCCACATCGGCATTCATATCATTTTCAACTACTGAGTCGTTACACTTCCATTCGTTGACAGCTTTCATCATAGCTTCGAAAACTGGCCTACCTGCCTTGCTAGAATTTTGAGTAAAGAATGAAACCTTCATAAAAGTATTTACACTAAATATGAGTAGTTAATTCGAGAAATGGAAATCAATGTTATACGGTTATAGTACAAGTAAAAATCATACTCAAAGAGTAGTAGACGCTTTTACTAAAGGTTCAAACGGTGTATCAATTGATATAAGTGATTTAAAAAATGGACTTCCGGGTGATGCTAGTACTGTTACTAGTTTTGGTTTTTTAAGAGGCACGGCTGAAGTATTTAGACAAGCAGAAAGTAAAGGAATCAATTACTTACATATTGATCATGCTTACTTTCAAGGTGGACATAAAACAGATCCAAATCCTTGGTATCGTATAATCAAAAACGGAATGAACATAAAAGAAATAAACAAAAAATGGCCAGCTGATAGATTTAATTTTTACTTTAGTCAACAACTTAATATCCAACCATGGAAAGAAAAAGATGACGGGTATATATTAATTCTCCCTCCAACACAGCCAACAGCTTGGTATACAAATTCTACAAATTGGTTAGTTGAAACAGTACGACTTATTAAATCTAAGACTGATAGAGAAATTAAGATTAGACATAAACCACCTGTAATAGTTTGTGACGATAGAGGTTATCCTGTACATCCAGATATAGTAAAACAACACATCCAAGATATGGAACATCTTGTAAGTGGCAATACTTTACAACAAGATTTAAATGGTGCTAACTGTGTAGTAGCTTATAATAGCGGAGTAGTAGTAGATGCTATTATTCAAGGTATTCCTGTAATTAGTCACAGTAATGCGGCTTCGTACCCTTTGAGTTTTAAAATTGATGACATAGATACAAGCGTAATAAAACAAGAGCCTGATAGAGAAAATTGGCTTAATGCTTTAGCTTATAATCAGTTTAGATTATCTGAAATGAGAGATGGAACAGCTTGGAATTTACTAAAAGAACATCATGGAATATAACGTAGTATACACTGATTTTTGCCGTCTTATTAAGCATATAATAGGCGTACACGCTGACTTAAGGCAAAGTACTATCAAAGTGCTATATAGAATATTTCCTGACGTTTTAAGAAGGTTTTAATTGGCATCACTTGTTTGATTGGCTAAAAATTTTTTCGATACATACATTAGTAAAGTCCTTTAGACTATTATACCGGATAAAAATATTATGAAAATACATTGTGTAACAACTTTTAGTAATGATGGATACAAGCAATACGCCCACCGAATGTTAGATTCGTGGATTGAACACTGGCCTAGCGATATTACCCTCCATGTATACCATGACATTCCTGCTCCTCAATGGCACAGGCAATTTCCTAAAAATGTTAAACTATGGGCGTTTGATAATAAAGATTTAAAAAGCTTCAAAGCAAGGAATAAAAATAATCCAAAGCAATCTGGTAATGGTACCAATAGTGATTATATGTACGACGGTATTAGGTTTAGTCATAAGGTTTTTGCTTTTGGTGATTGTTGTGAAAAACATATCGACTTAAAAGAACAAATTGTAATCTTTTTAGATGCTGATACTATCACACATACATCAATGACAGCAAACCAGTTAGCAGATTTAGTAAAAGGATATCTTGGTGCTTGTTTGCTAAGACCTAATATGTATACAGAAACCGGATTCCATATGATTGATTTAGATCATGGAGATGCTAGAGAGTTTCTAAAATACTTTTTAGATGAATACCGAAGAGATAAAATATGGGAGTTACCTGCTTATACTGATTGTCATGCTTATGATAGATCAAGAGAAAGAATAGGTGCCCATTTGTTTAATAATTTAAGTCCTACAGAATATCAACATAATCATCCATTTGCTAATGGAGTATGTGGTACTTGGATGGATCATCACAAAGGACCTAGGAAAGAAAATGGAATGCCTAGGTTTAGAGATTTACATCCAGAATCTCCTAATAGGCATTTAGAATATTGGAAAACAATAGTATGAAAAAACGAGCATTAATAACTGGTATAACAGGACAAGACGGAGCATACCTTTCTAAACTATTAATAGAAAAAGGTTACGAAGTTTATGGATTTGTTAGCCGTAGAGTAAATCAAAGTTTTGAAAACTTAGATTATTTTAATCTTACTGATAAAGTAAAGTTTGTATTTGGTGACATCACAGATGTTTCAAGTATTAATCACGCCCTCCATACAGCAAGGCCACATGAAGTCTATAACTTAGCCGCAATGAGCTTTGTTGGATTAAGTTGGCAAGAGCCTATACATACAGCCCACGTTGATGCTATAGGACCTTTACATTTATTAGAAGCAGTTAAACATATTTGTCCAGATGCTAAACTATACCAAGCAAGTACAAGTGAAATGTTTGGTAATAGCATGGAAGAAGATTATACACAAAATGAAGAAACAGCATTAAGACCAAGGTCACCTTATGGGTTTGCTAAAGTGTTTGCTCATAATGCCGTAGTAAATTATAGAGAAAGTTATAGTATGTTTGCTTGTTCGGGCATATTATTTAATCATGAATCGCCTATTAGAGGCAAAGAGTTCGTTACGAGAAAAATCACAGACGGTGTTGCTCGTATTGATGCTGGATTACAAGACCATATAGAATTAGGTAATCTAGATGCAAGACGTGATTGGGGTTTTGCTGGTGACTATGTAGAAGCTATGTGGATGATGTTACAGCGAGATGAACCAGATGACTTTGTTATTTCAACTGGTAAAACTTGGAGCATAGAAGAATTATTAGATGTTGCTTTTAAATCCGCGGGAATTTTAAGGTGGCAAGATTATGTAAAACAGAATCCGGCTTTTATGAGACCAGCAGAACTCTATCACTTAAAAGGTAACCCAACTAAAGCTAAAGAAAAATTAGGCTGGGAACCAAAAACAGATTTTGATACATTGGTTAATATGATGGTTAAAGCAGATATAGAAAGATATAAAAAATGAATAATATATATGTAGGCTGGGATAGTAGAGAAGATATAGCTTACCAAGTTTGTGAGCATAGTATTCTTAATAGATCTAAAACTACAGAAGTCATTCCACTAAAACAAAAACATTTAAGAGATAGTGGAGTATACACACGTGATATTGATAAACTAGGAAGTACAGAGTTTACTTTTACAAGATTTTTAGTTCCGTTTTTAAATAATTATGAAGGCTGGGCTATATTCTGTGATTGTGATATGGTATTCTTAGGTGATGCAAAAGATATATTTGACCAAGCTGACGACAAGTATGCTTTGATGTGTGTACAACATGATTATACCCCACCCGAAGGAACAAAAATGGATGGGCAATTACAGTTACAATATCCTAGGAAAAATTGGAGTTCTATGGTTTTGTTTAACTGTGGCCACCCTAGTAATAAAAGATTGACAAAAGAGCTTATAAATGATCCTGAAACTACAGGAAAATATTTACATAGATTTAGTTGGTTACAAGACAACGAGATTGGAGAGTTAAGCTGTGAGTACAATTGGTTAGTTGGATGGTATAAAGAACCCAAAGATGGTTCACCTAAAGTATTACATTATACAGAAGGTGGTCCTTGGTTTGATAATATGAGAGATTGTGAATATAGTGATATATGGAAAAAGGAAGTTATCAACTTATATTCTAGTCAATAGGATTAATTATGTCTGATTCAAAAATAGTAATGTGTACAGGAGGGTTTGATCCCTTACATACTGGACATATTGCTTACTTAAAGGCCGCTAAAGAATTAGGAGATATACTTATTGTAGGTATAAACTCTGATGAATGGTTAGAACGTAAAAAAGGTAAAGCGTTTATGCCTTGGAACGAGCGACTTGCTATTTTAAATAGTTTAGAAGTAGTTGACGAAGTCTTTACATTTATGGATGACGATGATACAGCTATAAATTTTATAAAACAAGTTAAAGCACACTATCCTATTACAGCTTATAAGTTAATTTTTGCTAACGGTGGTGATAGGACAGCAGACAATATTCCAGAAATGATATTTGATGAAGTTGAATTTGTTTTTGGTGTTGGCGGAGAAGATAAAAAGAATTCAAGTAGTTGGATATTAGAAGAATGGAAAGCACCAAAAGTAGAACGTAGTTGGGGTCATTACAGAAACTTGTACAAAGGTAAAAACTTTATGGTAAAAGAATTAGTTATTAATCCTCAAAGTTCTCTATCAATGCAAAGACACGAACACAGAAGTGAAACATGGAATATAGTAAGTGGCAAAGCCGACATTTTAATTAAACATGGTATAACTGATCCGTATGATGGACCTAGTGTTTGGACATTACACCCTAGCAATCCAGTAGACATAACAAAAGGTAGTTGGCACAAAGGCAGAAACTTACATAACGAGCCAGCACATATTATTGAAATATGGAAAGGCGAAACTGATAAACTAACAGAAGATGATATAGAACGCTGGGACAGGGAACAAGAATGATATTATACTGTGCCGCAGATACAACTTACTTTGATTACTACTTTCATTTGTGGGCTCATCAGGCTAACAAGTTCTATCCTGACGTTAAAAAATACGTTGCTATATATAAACCTACAATTGAACAGCAACATAGGTGTCAAGCATTTGGTGTAGAGTGGAAAGACGTTACAGATTCAATGCCAACAGATCCTATTAGAAAACATTTTTATCTTTTACGTTGGTTAAACTTACCTTACGAAAGAAACGAGCCAATATTAGAAACACAGATAAACTGTTTACCAATAAAAACACAAAATTTTGGAACACCTATAGTAGAACATTTAAGAATAGCTAGAGATAAAAGCAGAGGTCGTATTGGAGGCGTATCAGCCGCCGTGTTTACTCCTGAAGGAGCAAAGAAAGTAGTTGAAAAAGCAAAGCGTATGATACAAGATCCACCAGAAAATGATCATCTTATGAATTTATGGCAACTTGAAAACTTAACACACGAACAAATAAAAACAGAACAGCAGTTTAAATTACTAGGCAGAAGAATACAACATGAAACTTGTTGGATAACGGCAGGAACTAGCCAACATCATTCAGCAGAAGAGAAAATTAACGTATTGAGGTATTATATTAATGAGTAAACTAACAGTTATTATGCCAGCCGCAGGCAAAGGCACACGTTTAAACTTGCCTTATCCAAAAGAAATACTAAGACTTGATAAAGAACAAGCATTAATAGATCATAGTTTTGACTTTTTTAGAGATTACGGTCGTAAAGATGTTGAATTTGTTATTGTTGTTAACGAACAAAAAACAGAAATAATAGAATATCTAGCAAGATATAAAGATAGGTATAATATAAGTTTCACTTATCAAAATCCAAACGAATTTGAATACACAGGTGCTATAAAAAGTGCTAGACATTTATTTGGTGAACATAATGTTATACTGTTACCTGATACTATTATGAAATTGCCACCTAGTGTAGATTTAGTAGAAGCATTAGAAGGTAGTTTAACTGAAACTGGCTTTACATTTTTTTACAAAGAAGAAAAAAATCCTGAAATGTTAAAAACTAAAGGTGCTTTGCATATTAACGATGAAGGCAAAGTGTTATTGTATGAAGATAAGCCAGAACAAGACTTTGAAAGGTTCAATTCTTTTTGGTGTAGCTTTGCTTTTAGACGTAGAGCATTTGATGATTGTATTTCCTTTATGGAAAAGAGTACATTAAACCAAAGAGTAAATGTTGATGAAATTAAAAGCACACCTATATTCCAAAGTAAAGGAATTAAAGTTGATGATTATACTGACTTAGGTACTTGGGAAGAAATAAGAAGATTGTTAGCAACACATGAGTAAGAAAATTATAACAGACTGTGATGGTGTACTATTAGATTGGTGTTATGCTTACGATATTTGGATGAGTGAACAAGGATATCAAAGACAACCTGATACAGATCACAGTTTTAATCAAACAGTACGTTATGGTATTAGTGAAGAAGATATGATTGATACTATAAAAAGTTTTAATGAGTCAGCATCAGTAGGTTACTTGCCTGCTTTTAAAGATAGTGTACAGTATGTTACAAGACTTGCTGAAGAAGGTTGGCGTTTTGATGTTGTTAGTAGTTTACATATTGACAAATATGCTCAAACGTTAAGAAAAAAGAATTTAACACACTTGTTTGGAGATGTGTTTGATAAGATTGATGCTAGTTTAAGTTTTACAGGAGGCAAAGGGGACTACCTTGCTGAACATTACGGTAATACAGGCTACTGGTGGATAGAAGATAGCGTAAGTCATGCTGTTAGTGGACAAGACGCTGGATTAAAAAGTATTATTATGGACCATCCATACAACAAAAGATGGGAAGGTCGTAGAGTAACAAGTTGGAAAGAGTTATACGGAGTAATAAATGACACCACACATTGAAGCACAAAAAGGAGACTATGCTCCTACAGTATTAATGCCAGGTGATCCGCTTAGAGCTAAATGGATTGCTGAAACATATTTAGAAGATTACAAACAAGTAAACGGTGTAAGAAACTGTTTAGGTTATACAGGATATTATAACGATTCTAGAGTTAGTGTTCAAGCAAGTGGAATGGGACAACCAAGTTTAGGAATTTATGCTCATGAATTGTACAACTTTTATGACGTAAAGAATATTATAAGAGTAGGTAGCTGTGGAGGACTGGCTAAAAATATCAAGTTAGGCGACATTATTGTTGCTATGACGGCCTCAACTGACAGTGATATGTCTAGTAAAATATTATCTAGTGTATATACTGACGTAAAGTTTTCTCCTTGTGCTGACTACGGATTATTAAAAGATTTTATTAGCAATATACCTAGCGAAGCAACGTACCATGTAGGGTCAATTGTTAGTACAGACTATTTTTACCAGCCAGAAGAAGATTGGTGGAAACCTTTAGCAGATGTAGGTATACTTGCTGTTGAAATGGAAGCTCACTTACTATACACTTTAGCTATGAGATTTGGCAAAAAAGCATTAGCTGTTAGTACTGTAAGCGATCATTTAGATGGGGGAGAGTCTATGTCTGCTCAAGAAAGACAAAGTAGTTTTAACGATATGGTTAAAACAGTTTTAGAAACAGTATGTTAGCCTTTGGTTGTAGCATAGTAGCCGGAGAAGAGCTAGAAGGTAAACAAACAATACCTAAACTGTTTGCTGAACACATTGGTGAACCATTAATCAATCACGGACTTATAGGTGCTGGTAATGATGAAATTTTACTTGAAGCATTTGATAAAGTAGAACCAGGACATACTGTACTAGTAGGTATCACTGATGTAGCAAGAGTCTTTTGGCCACACGTAGCAGTCGAAGATAAGATGCAGACGTTTAGTATAAATGAAAAAAGTAAACTTCATAAGTTAAAAGAAAGTCTTGACCTTTGGTTTAAATGGTGCTATAATGAAGGTACATTAGAACAATATTATATTAAACGTTTTAAGCAGTTTGAAAAATATTGTCAAGTGTTAGGCAACAAAATATATTTCTTTTCAGGCATTACTCCTCCTACTAGCCAATTTCAAAAACATCATGGCACTAACTGGCATACATCTTCAGCATTGATAGATTACGCCGACCAGTATGGTAGAGAGCCCAAAGGCCATCCAAATGAAATATGCCATATTAAATATTTTGAAAGTATGAAAGAAGAGTTTAAATTATAATGAAAGCAAAATTAGTATCGTACTCAGTACCAACAGAAGAATTTAAAAATCTTGGATTAGATAATGTACAAGACTTGGTAGCCTATTGTGCCAAAGTAAGCAATCCATCAAATCAAATTAACAAAGAAACAAGCGAACGTTTGATTAAGTATTTAATACAACATCAACATTGGTCACCACTTGAAATGGTTAGTGCTTGTTTAGAAATAGAAACAACAAGAGATATTGCTCACCAAATAGTAAGACATAGAAGTTTTAGTTTCCAAGAGTTTAGTCAACGCTATGCTGATCCTACTACAATGGAAGATTGGTATGAATTAAGAGAAGCACGTTTACAAGATACTAAAAATAGACAAAACAGTATTGAAACTGAAGATGTACACTTAACTATGGAATGGTTTAAGAAACAATCAGCAGTACAACAGGCATCAGAAGATGCTTATAATTGGGCGATTACAAACGGTATTGCTAAAGAACAAGCCCGTGTAGTATTACCAGAAGGAATGACTAAAACAAGATTATATATGAATGGTACATTACGAAGCTGGGTACATTATATTGAATTAAGAGGAGCCAACGGAACACAAAAAGAGCATATGGAAATAGCTCACGCTTGTGCTGATGTTATTAGTAAAATATTTCCTCTTATGAATAATTTAGGAGATGAGAATGAAGGCAGGTAAGATATGGGGACAAACAGAACTTATTCATGCTAATGGAGTTCTTGAGTTTCATAGAATAGAATTTAAAGCAGGTTATAAATGTAGTGAACACGAGCATGAATTTAAATGGAACGGATTCTTTGTAGAATCAGGTAAGATGATAGTTCGTGTATGGCAAAGTGAAGACCAACAAGGATTAGTAGACGAAACTATTCTTGAAGCAGGAGATTTTACACAGGTTAAGCCAGGAATGGTACATCAATTTGAAGGTGTAGAAGATGGTGTAGCTTTTGAACTATATTGGGCTGAATTTAATCACAGTGATATTAAAAGACGTACGGTGGGCTCTAAATTAAAATGATAAATGTAGCTTGTGTTTGGATACCACCAAAATACAATATGTCTTATGTAGATAAACTTTACAATAGTGTAAAGAGAAACCTAACACAGAATTTTAATTTTTATTGTTTAACAACACACCCACAAGATGTTAATAATCCTAATGTAATACCTATTAGTATACCTATTGATGAACAACTAGAAAAAGGTAAAAACAAATGGTGGTACAAGGCTCACTTATTTAACGAACATAATTGGGAAGGACAAGTTCTATATTTAGACTTAGATACTGTTGTTGTTAATAATTTAGATAAGTTTTTCAACCATAGACCTACCGAATTCAATATATGCCAAGATTTTAATCGACACGGAATGCCTAAATACTATGTAAGCAACAGTAGTGTAATGAAGTTTGAAGCAAACAATTATACTAGATTTTATCAAGACTTTACAGAAAACAAAACTAACATTATTAATAAATTTAAAGGAGATCAGGACTGGTTAACTAAGATCTTAGAAGAGAACAAATCATGGTGGCCTAAAGAGTGGGCTATGAGTTACAAGTGGGAAGTTCTCAATGGTGGATTAAAACACATGGGTACACAAGAGTATCTTTCTAATGAAACAATAGTAAATCCTGAAACAAGTATATTAGTATTTCATGGCAATCCAAACCCTGGTGATATTGCTGATGATCCAATTATAAAAGAACACTGGTTATGATAACAAAGAAAAAATGTAGACACGGTAATTTTACTTTTTTTGATAATGATATTATTATAGGAAAAAGTTTAGCAGTATACGGAGAGTATTGTGAATGGGAGATAATGTGTTTAGATCATATTATTGAATCTGATTGGCATATAGCTGACATAGGTGCTAATATAGGAACCCATGCTGTACCATTTACTAGATTTGCTCATAAAGGCCATGTACATTGTTTTGAACCTAACGAAACAACTAGAAATTTACTAGAAAGAAACTTGTTAGATAATAAAGTTACTAATGCTACTGTTTTTCCTTATGCTTTAAGTAGAAGTGCCGGAGAAAAATATCTAAGTAATTATAATCCACAAAAGCCTGGAAACTACGGAGAATCAAGTTTAAATTCTAGCAGTGAATATATGTCGCTAGTTCCTACTATGAGGTTAGACCAAATCCAGTTTGAAAGATTAGACTTAATTAAGTGTGACGTTGAAGGCGAAGAACTTGAGGTATTTAAAGGCGCTAAACATACTTTAGCAAAACACTTGCCTTCTTGCTTTATTGAATGTAATACAGAAACTCATTTAGCACCGTTATGGGACAGATTTACAAAACTAGGATATAGTAAATTTTATTGGTGCCCTGTTAGAAACTATAACCCAGACAACTATAATAATTACGAAAAGAATATTTTTGGTACTAGTGGTGTTATTAACATACTAATACTATCACCTAAGTTGAAAGTAAAATTTGATTATTTAGAACCTGTTACAGACAGAGAAGATACTTATAAGAAAATGTTTGACAGAGTATCAATAGATCAAATTAACAAAAACAAGTTAATCTAACTTTTCCATTCTGAGCCAGTCCAACCATCCTCGTTATCTATTGGAATTCCACCAGTAATAAAAGTTTGATTAGGCAGTTTACTCTTTAATGTATTATATGTTGATAGACATAACTCATGTCTTGCTTTTATATCATAAAGTTTGTTTTCATCGCCAGCTATAATAGAACCAATTGTAGCAGTATCAAAGATATTGCTCATCCAAAATAATGTTGGTTTGTTTTCCAAAGAATTAAAAAGCACATCTTGTCCTATACTATCTGTAACTAAATTTAATGAAACCCATGATATGTTTCCCATAAGTTCGGCGTGTTGAAGTTGAGCCATTGTTTTAGTAATGTTATCAGCCCCACCCCATTTTTCACATTCTTCTTTCCACATTCTATCCCATTCTCGAGGACCAGCACCAGGCCTACACCCTTCTGTACATTGTCCTGTTTGTACTAAAATACTTTTAGCAATAGGATGTTCTAAAGCCCATTCGTGTAACGGTTGTCTTCCGTCCCAGTCAATGATCATTTCTTTAGCAAAAGAAATAGGTAAACTACTAACGTCATATAACACTAGTCTTTTGTCCCAAGTCCAATCTAATTGATGTAGTAACCAAGCAAACTTTAATCCACTAGGTAGTAAAACAAACTGATCAAATTGTCCTTTTGATTTAGCTTTGTTAACTTCTGATTCTCTATACTTTTCTGTATTAAACAAATGGTGTACTAGAGTATAACCACCTAAACTCATAGTAAGTTTATTTCGTATATAATCATCAGTTTGCCATTCGTTAGCAACACCTAATACTTCATTCCATTCTTTATCGTCAAGGATAACTTCTTCATTGGTGTATTCAGCATAATAGCTTGTAATAGTACCACAAGGACTTTTTACATTTGTTGCTTTTTTTAAATGTTGTTCTTTCAATAAAAGCATTAACAAATCTTCGTTAATGTTTTTGTTATTGCCTGTAATATGAAAGTAGCCTTTAGTTTGACATTCGTCAACTGTCTTGTATATACGATCACCTAAGGCATAAGAAGACATTTTAGAAAAGAAGTTTGTATTATCGCTAAGACCTTGTTCTAAAACAATAGAATACTCATACCTCATTATATCAAAATAATCGTTATATAACATCTAAACTTTTAACCATTTCTATAACGTTGTTTTTATACTGAGGGAATCTCCCAAATACAACATCATCTTTTTTTAATCTTTTCTTAAACGTTTCGTACCAAACTAGTTCGTTATCTTTGCTACCAGCAGACCACATTCTACTAGCATAGCTAGTAAAGATATTACTAATGAACCAATAAGATCTACCTTTGGTGTAAGTAGCTAATTTTTTAGCTAAAAAATTGTCTGAGATGATATTCATATTAACATATGAAATTTTCTTACTAAAAGAAGCTTTTTGAAATTTATGAAAAAACCTTAAAAACAATTCAAATCCTACTTCTGGGTCATCACTATTTTTTAATGAAGCCCAACGTATCATTTCTTGGTCCCATAAGAAAGTTAAGTGCTTTTTAATATCGTCTATATTATCTCCTTCAATCCAACCAGAGTATAAAAATATTTCTTTTGCTAACGAGTTTTCTAAGATAAAATCAGTAAAAGACTGATCCCATGGTGACCATTTTTCTACTATGTTTCTTAGATGTAATAAATTTGTACTACTAATATCAAAAAGTGTTAAGTACTCTTTATCTGGATTCCAGTCGTTAGCTGTTAACTGCCAAGCCCATAACCAGCCTGAAGCAACCATAACATAATGATCAAACTTTTTATTATCTAATTTGGGAAATGGATTATAATATTTTTCTGTGTTAAAAGCAAACAGGTTATTAACCCACGGACTAATTTCTTCTTGAATTCTAAATGTTACTAGGTCTTTACAAATAGGTCTATCCTGTAAAGAAAACTGTTTTAATGAATCATCTGTTATACAATTATCAATTATATTACCTAATTGTAGTAAATGAATATCACCAGTGCTAATAGGTTTTTCTTCTTTATTGTGTTTGATTAACATTTCGATAAACAATGTTTCACTAAACTCAGCATTATTTTCTACAATAATAGCATACTTACTTTTAAATTTTAATGCTTGTTCTAAAGTTTCAACTGTTTTTATATCGTTAAGAACATTAGAAACAATTAAACTATGAAGGGAAGTTTCTTCGCTAGGATTTACTAGTATTAAGTCAACAATAGATTCTAATGTTCTTTGAGCATTAGGATATTCGTTGTCGTCGACTTTGTATTTGTTAAAATCTTTATTAAACTCAGAAGTCAACTTCACCGTCCTCTATGTAATCATTCATATTTTCAATTAACCAATTGTGATTTTTCATGTCTTCGTCTGATTCATAATAAACAAATTGTCTAAACGGATTAATTCTTTCATCAAACATATGAATCTCATATCCTTGTAATAAGAATTTACTAATCCAATTCCAGCCATAGAAAAGTTTACTATCTGGTTGTCTAGTTATTTCACCAGCAGATTTTAGAATGCCATCGCTATTAGTTACTCTTGGAAATACTTGATCACTTTCGGCGGTGTCTCGTCTGTTACCAAAGAATAGTCTTCCTGCTTTTTGAAAGTGTTCTAAGTTTACAACTAATACATATGGCATAATACCCCACCATCTATCTCCAGTATCGTCACTTTTATGTACATAATGACACAGTACACTACAGTTAGGATTCTTTTCCATATAGTTCATAGCTCTAATTGTAAACTCTCGTGCTATTACACTACCTGGTGTTTGTACAATAGCAAACTTAGAATCTGATTTATGTATAGATTTCATAACACCTAGTTCTACTACAGGTCCTGTGTATTCAAAAGCAAACATATCTTTTAATTCATCGTGGTTTGCTGTAGTAAGTGTTGATGCTAATGTTCCGGCATCATCAAGTGTATCTACTTTTTCATCTAAGAATTTTTTATAATCCCAATGGATTAATGATACTTGATTTTTTATAAAACTCCAACTAATCATTTATGTCCTCTGTTTAAATTTACCCCACCATTGACGCCTAAAACTATCAGCAGTAATATCCGCCCAATATTGTTCGTCAGGTGTTCCACTAGCAATCATATGATACCTTGTTTCGTTACTCATATTAACAACAGTATGATAGTGATTATTTCCAAACAACCACATACAACCGTCTGTTACAGGAATGTTGCCCCATTGACCCATATGGAAGAAACACTTGTCAGGATTTGTTAAACTAATATTAACAACTCCTAAATCAAATGTAGGATCTTCTCCGTCTGGCACATCATTATGCCAGCGAATAACTCCGCCTGGGCGTAGTATCATAAATCTAATTCTGTTATATCTTTTATAATGGAAATCATTTTTAAAAAAGTTTGTTGTAATA
>MDSV01163927.1_pt1 | contig 15055 bp, 2 predicted proteins | sample 810851 | NCBI WGS metagenome assembly MDSV01 (sample SAMN05326640, study PRJNA326480) | marine metagenome | isolation source: seawater | place: Atlantic Ocean: North East | collected 2012
GATGATGGAGTAGCAGGTGAAATTATAATAGGAGAATTAAATGAAGAACCTGAAGATTTGACAAATCTTACTTTTACTGCAACTGATTATATTGCACATAATAGTTACAACCCCCCTCTTAGTATAATTACAAATGGAACAATAAGTAATTTAGATTCAGATGAAACTATAGCTTTTGATGATGCCACATCATTTCCTTTTATATTATCTATTGATTTGGGTGAACAAAAACTTATTTCTAAATACATTATACAAGGCGCGTCAGATTACGATAGCTACATTTTTAATGATTTTACTTTTGAAGGTTCTAATGATAATTTTGTTAGTGATATAAATACTTTAGATACCCAAACAGGAATATATGATCAACCATTTGATAGTGGAGATATTAATAATTCTATTCCTTATCGTTATTATAGATTCCAAATTACTAATTTTTCTAATTTTGGTATTGTTTCAGAAATTCAACTTTTTAGCAAATCTTTCACCACTTCATTCTCTACTCCTTCAGGTAGATGGGTAACAATAGAAAAAGGAGATTCAAATGGATTATATCTAAAAGATTTTATAAGTCAAACATATGATACAGCAGGCACCTATGAATATTTAGTAATAGCAAATAATAGAGATACTAATAAAACATCAGTAGAAGGATTCGCAATAACAATTAACTAATGGCAGGAACACATAGATTTTCAAGCACCGAATTTATCCAATCAGGATCAGTAGCTCAATTTTTAGATGGAATTGAAGTAACGGGAAATGTTAATGTAGATGGAATAATTTCTGCCACTTCATTTGTAGATGCAAATGGAAATCCTATAGGCACAGGAGGAGGAGGTACAATTCAAGAATTTTTTGCAGGTACCGCAGCAGGTATAAATAGTGACACTCCTCAATCATTAGATCACTTTATTACTTTAAATCCTACTAATTATGAATCTGAAGAATCAAATACAATTTTATCCCAAACATCTGCAAATACAGATTTAGTAATTACAACTATAGGGTCAGCTACATTTACTCCAAATTATTATAATTTTATAAAAATTGGTGATCAAAATGAACCTGCAGTTACTGTTCAACAAGGAAGTACTAATACTTACACCCCTACATCAGTAGAAGAAAGAACAGCAGGAACACATAGATACATTATATATGCTGCTGATACTAATGCACCTGGAGAAACTCATCGAGTTTTTCATACTGTAACTATAGATGCATTTTCAAATAACCCTCCAGTTATAAAACCAGATGATGGAACTTCATTTTCTATAAAACCAAATCATGATGAAAATACTGCTACTTTAACTATAGATTCTTCAAATTCTTCTGATCCAGATAATGAAGCAGGATTAGGAGAAGATTTTATTACAAAATACACAGCTAAAAGAACAACTTCAGCAGGTGGGACTTTAAATAGTAATTTAGATTCATATAATATATCATTAACCCATCCTACTGATGATTCAATAACCGAAACTACTATTGATGGTGTACCAGGAATAGAAGTTATTAATAACTCATTTCCAGGATTATCTCTAGGAGGTAATCCAAATGGAATGAAATTTACAATTGATTTATCTAATTATAATGCTATTGATGGTGTTAATAATACAATAAAAGATTCAACAGATCAAACAGAAACTTATACAGCAGAAGTACAAGACGCCTATAATGCAACAGATGAAGGAACATATACACTTACAGTTTCACCTCCAGACATTGCTGTAATAAGCTCTATTAAAGTTAAATTTGAGGGAGGAGATAATGATGGTGGTTTTACTAATACTTTAGCAGAAGCTCACACTCACACACTTTTATATAATGAGGGTTCAGATTCTTCTTCTTTATTAGACACCTCAGGTTTTGATGAAAGATACAGATCATCTTGTGTTAGAATTAAAGTTGAAGCTAATGTAAATGAACCAGATAGTTTTACAGCAATAAGTCCTACCCATACTACTAGACTAAAAATTATGAGTTCTAGTGAAGAAAGTGCAGGAAATGGGGTAATTGATAGTAATGTAGAAACATTAGGTTATTTTGAAATGAGTAATTTTGATGGTACTGGTTTTGCAACTAAATTTAATAATACTGCTATAGATGATGAATATTCTGATTTAAATGAAACAAATGGTTTTCACACTCTAACAGGGAATGGAATCCCACCTAGTAATGATAGTATAACATATTATTTCGGAGCATCTACTAATAATAGTGATTTAAACACTACAGATCATACTCGACATGGTACTCATAATCACCACCAAGCTAATACTGAAAATCCTATTAGTTTAACTATTAATAAATGTCCTGATGTATTAATTGAAAACATTGATTTAGAAGTAGAAGAAGTTTATAATAGTAATACATCTACTTCTACTACTCATACAAGAAATTTATTATATGGTTTAAATAGTACTATTCTTAATAGTGAATTTCTCACATATTTTCCTGGAACTTTTAATCTAGATTATTTTCAACAATCACAATTAAGAGTCAGATTAAAAGCAAAAATAACAGAACCTTTTGGTCCTGCTCATAATCAAATTAATGCTACAATTATAGCTGTAAAAGACGATGGTACTGAAATTACTGTTGATCCTGTTATTCAACTTACTAAAGAATTTAGTAACCAAAATCTTACAATTGACACACTTACTTCTGATTACACTACTGATCATAACCACACATCTCTAAATAATAAAGAATTATTAGTTAGTGATTATACATCTGGGTTATATGAGATAGTACTCCCAGCAGGTACTTATACTCTTTCAGCTTCTTTTTCAGATTTTAATAATGTTCTTACAGATAAAGGTATTAATATGGACATAGATCCTATTAATAATACTTCTACTATTATAATAAATCCAGTAGCAAATACTACACTTACTAATGTAGTAACTGAAGTAGAAACTTTTGGTTATAGTAATGAAGGTACTACTAATTCAACAAGAACAGTATTGTATGGGGATGATAGACAAACTAATGCTAATTCATCAAGTTTTGATGGTCATGATCTAGTAGCCAAATATAGTTCTCATTCAGTTTCAAGATTTAGAGTAAAAGGTACTATAACCGAACCACCAGGACCCGCAGTTTCTACATTTGATATACAAATTCAAGAAGGAGGTAGTAATATAGGAAGTCCTATTACTATTAATCCTAATAGTCCAATTACTGATGAAGCTTCATCAACTGGTTTAATTTCTGCTTCTTTAACTACAATTGATGGTTCAGATAATAGAGTAACCGAATTTGTTACTTCATGGGTAAATGGAGAACATTCATTAACTGCAGCTCAAGATAGTAGTACCTCTTACACTATAGAAAGTAATTTTACTTATAATTTTGATAATTATGCAGAATATACTACAAATGGTTTTGATGATAGTGCTGCTAAAACAAATACTGACTTAGAAGTTTTTGATACTCCTAAAACTCAAATCTCAATAACTAATATAGAAATAGAAACAGAAGGTGATTCAGGAGTAGCAGCAAGTCCTAATAATAGTACTTCTGATTTTACTGATCACCAACGAACCATATTATTTGCAGAATCTTTAACTAGACCTAACAGTGATGGTTTACCTGCTAGTGTTATTCCAACAGCTGTATTAAAAACTAGAGTCCAAGCAGTAATTACAGAACCTGTAGGGCCATTACATCATCCAACTAGTATGTCTGTAAAATATGATGTAGAACCTGATGTAACTGCTAATGTTGGTAATTTTGATGGTCCAGAAATGTTATTTGGTACTTCATCTGATGATATGGAAGTTAAAACTACTGAATATATAGTGGGAGGAGAAGATGATGGTAAACTTCAAACAACATACACTTCAATTTTCACAGGTAGTGAAATTGGTCCTAATACATATGAATTACATTTATTTAATGGAAATGTTACCCATACTTCTGAATCTAATGGTTTTACAAAAAACAATGATTTTTTTAGTAATGGTAATCTTACTTACATTCGAATAAATGAACCAACCCCACTTTCTTTAACAAATTTAGATGTTATACTTAATAAAACTGATGCCCAAATACTTCATGGTAAATCAACTACTGAAACTAATCTTACAACAAATGCTACTTATAATGCTACTTCTCAAAATGAATTAGTCCAAGTTCAAATTACAGCAACCTTAGAAGAACCTTTAGTAGGAAACGCAACAGCATTAGTAACAATAACAGGGCAAGATTCTTCAGCACCAATAACATTTACATTAGAACCAGGAGGAGCTGATGTAGAATCTGAATCTACAAGTGGTGGCTCAACAAATTATACATCTATTGAAAAACCTATCCAATTTGCAGCAGCAGATGGACCTTCACCTTCATCAACTTCAGACAGTTTAAATGTAACCCCTCCTGTTACTCACACATTTACAGTAACAGCTACTTTAACTAATATATTAGAAGTTACTGAAGGTTTAACTGCAGAAAGTGATACAGTTACTATTAATATTACAGGTGCACCTAATTCTACAGTTTCAACTACTCTTTTAGCTGATGGAAATAATAGTTCTGATTCTTTTTCTTCAAGTGTTTTTGAAAGCAGTGACCCTACAGCTTCTTTATACTATGTTTATCCTCCAGGAACATCAACTGGATATAAAGGTAATACAAGAACTTTAGATGTGTCTCAAGATACATCAGTAACAGCACCAACTCTTACTAGTGTAGACCCTATAACATATGCCGATGGTAATGTTAGTATAGAATATAGTGAAGCAGGTGCTGATAGTTCTTATTTTAGTATATCCCCAACTACTATAACACATCCAACCCAAAAATCAACACTTACTATAGATAGACCTAATAGAGAAATTCCTTACACTAATGAAATTAGAAGATCATTAGTAACTGTTACAGCAACAGATCTTTTACAAGGTAATGGTAAAGATAAATCAACAAGAGAAATATTTGTGATTCCTGCTACACCAGATTCAATGTCAAGATTTGATAACACAGACAAAAAAGAATTTCAGGAGGCGACACATCTTACATTTCCACATCAATTAGATAATATTGGAGTTTCGTTTCCATATTTACATACAGGATTATTATCTTTAGGAAATAGTAATTATGAAAATGATCCTGTTCAAGGAGACAGTAGTACTGCTGTTAAACAAGAAGTAGACTATATAATACACACACATGATGGAACTTCTAATGATTATTCTATTCAATTAGACACCCACTATTCTCCAGCTTACACAGGTCACTATCAAACACCTAATAGAGCATTTGCTTTTGGTGATCAAGGCCAAATATTTAGTAGAATTAATTTTTATGGTGGGCAGCATTCTAGAATTACAGAATATGTAAATTTAAGTAATGAATTTGATATTGAGGAAAAAGAAGGAAACCAATCCTCTTTCCCTTTTACTACTTCAGAAACAGCGCTTGGAGGTTTAACACTTACTGTAAATAAAGTAGCTCCATTTAATAGTGTATTTCAAAACATTTCAGCATATGGAATAGATTTTCCTAACGGTTTTCAAGCTTTTGATGCTACTGTAAATGTTACTAGTAAAGTTCAAGATGGATATAATGAAGTAGAATTAATACATGAACTAGTAGATCCATCACATACATTAAATATGGAACCTTTTAAATTTTATTATGATGATACTAATCCTAATACAAATGCTAGTTTAAATGCTTCAACTGAAATTTCACATTCAATGGGTGAAAATATCACAGAACCTACTTTTAGTTTATCAGGTGTAAGTTATTTTAAAAAGGACATCGCATTTAATGCAAGTATTGTAGGTATTACAGACTTAGTAGGTAAAGTATATCCCCATAATGCAGCTATAGCATTTACTGAAAAAATAGAAAGTGCAAGCGGAGGAACTATCACTATAACAGGTGATGGTCAGAGTTCAAATGGTAGTGGACAACTCCTTCACGATGTTTATGACACAACTTCAGATACTAATAGAAGAGGTTTAAGATTTGCAACAGGAGACACCCATTTAATACCTACAGAAGGTACTACTACTAATATTCACACAGTAGTAGAAGCAACAACCTTATTAGCAAATAATGTTATTGATCCTTCTCAAGGTCAGAATTTTACTTTAAAATATGTTCAAAATAAAAGAACTGACAATAGTACTATTCATGGTGATCCTACAAATTGGACTAGAGAGGTAGAAATTGCTAGAAGATCAATAGGTAGATTTATGTATGAACCAGAAAATGTAAGTGGATATCAAGCTTCCACAAACTCTGTAAGATACTTTTATGATGAATTATACAGATGGAGACCAACAATAATGCTAATTACTAGTCCTATAGATGAAACACATACTGGTACAAACAGATCAGCATTTGCATCATTTACTGAAAATGATTTTGGTACACCTACAGCCTACTCAGATTATTGGCTTTCTACAACATTTGCAGATTTTTCATCATCATATAGTATACATGCAAGAAGTGATTTACAACAAACAACAGATGGTAGGTTAATTTACCCTTCACAAAGTTATGCAAATGTTAATCCTAACTCAGTAGATTATAGTGATGCACTTGGAACGTCAGAAGGTATACTCGGTGATATTACCTTTAATAGAATGTATGCTACTGCATTACAAGCTGATAATTTTGGTGGTGGTACATTAACTTTACTTTTAAAAGTTTATGGTAATTTTGAAGAATCTGACATTTTAGGAAGTGGAACTATAGACAGCAAAAACATTAGAATAGACATTAAAACCCCAGGACCTACAAGTGAAAATGGTTCAGGATGGTCAAATCCATTATTTAATACTAGTAACCTTAATACAGCTGCTACAACTATGCCATCAGATGGTAACGAATATAATGGAAATGGATGGAAATCATTCCTAAATTTTAGTGATGGTAGAGTACGAAATCAATTAGACACTGCAGACCCTCACGTTCAATTTCTTATAAACTTACAGGATAGATATATAAATGAAGTAGATGGAGTACTTTTAATTCAAATAAGACTTAAAGACCATGATTTATCGGGAGGAGACACATCAATTTTTATAAGTAGATTAGAATTATCAGCCGAAGATTAAATTAAATTATAGTTATAAATAAAATATAAATGCCATTAACAGAAGGACAATTTTTAGAATTAGAAAAAAGATTAATATCTTTTAAAGCACAATTTGGAGTTACTAATACGGGTAAAGGTACTATTAGTCAAGAAAAATTTGGTAAATCTTATAATATATTTCCTGAAGATATTTTATTAGAAGGTGATAAAATTTTATTTAATAAAGACAATAGTGTTTTAGAACCAGAGTTAGTAAGACCATCCAGAATAAGAACATGGGTAACCTCATCTGATCCTACTATTACAGACATCCATGAAAAAATAAATAGAGGTCACTTTGAAACTACAGAAACAGGATTTACAGAAAACCCATTTATAGAACAAATAATATGTCCTTTAACTAGAGTCCAAGGTACAAAAGGGCAATTCTATATAGCATTTGGTATGGAAAGCCAATCTTTAGGCACATATGAAGATGGATATAATACAGGTCTTAATATAAATAGTGGTAAACTTTTTTCTGAAATAAGAGCTGATTATTCATCTATTAATCAATCTGCAATATTAACTAACTTTATAAATCCTGCTAAATTTGGTAGTGCTTATCAAGTAAAAATATTTGGTTCAGACACTAGAATAGAAGACAATGGATTAACTTATCCTATTAATTTACCTAATGACGGAAGCTCAACAACTCCAAATCTAGGCAGTTTCCCTAATTTTTTTGATCCTAATACTATTGGAGTCACTTTTACTAATGATGCAATAAATGCAAATTACTATCAACCATGGTTTAATGAGTTTAATCCTGAAGGTATCACGCCAGGAGAATTTGCTCCTGATGGAGAACCTGGTGTATATGAAGGGTGGGTATTTGACAGTAAAGGAGGAACCCTTTTAGTAGGTGTAGCTGGTGGTGTAGAAGGAGGAACTGAAGGTGCTTTTCCTTTTGAAGATGCAAGTATAACTGACACATGGGCTCATCCATTATGGTTGATTGCATATAGATACATAGGACCAACAGGATTTTCTCATCCTGAAGCTAATCTAACAGCCTCTAATGTTCAAATAAACGATAATTTAAATGTAGATGGTGCAATTACTCTTCAAGGTTTAAATTTTGTAAGTATTGAAAATTCTGAATTAACAGGAAGTGTTGAATTTGGTAATAATATTTCATCATCTATTCATAAATTTACAGGTTCAGTTTTTATAACTGGTGGTTTATTTGTTGATGGTGAAAGCACAGCAGGTGGAGGAGGAGGCCAATCAGGAATTAATCCGTTTGTTTTTTCATCCCCAAATTTAAATTATTCTCATTCTAAAGAATATGGTTATTATAATAAAACTACTATAGAACCTACAGATGAAAATGATATTATAGAATTTACTTCTTCATTTGGTCTTAAAGTTTCAGGTTCAATTCAAACAAATAAATTTGTAGCATTATTAGGTACAAATGCTATTAATCATATTTCAAAATCAATAAGAAAAGGAACAGATTTTGAAGACAATGTACTTGCATCTACTCCTATACCTGAAAGTAATGTATACTTACAGGGTACAATTTATGGTTCAGGTTCTTCAGGAGGATATTTATTTAATTATTATTCTACAGAAGAAGGAGAAGATTATCCAGTTCTTACTAGTTATACCCCATTTTTAGTAAAAAATTCAGGATCCTCACATCATAAATTTCATTTTCCTAAACCTGTAAATATAGGAAAAATTGGATTACATCATAGTAATAATGATATTAATTTTACAGCTGTAGATGATGAATTTCCACCAGGTATAGATACTGTTGAATTATTAGGTAGTAATGATGGAATTACTTACACTCAACTTTATATTACAGGAGGGATTAAAGAAGCTTCTGCTAGCGGTGGTTCCATCGGATATTTTGATCCAGGTGAAACATATGAAGTAAATGGACCAGATGAAATAGATGAATTTTTTCCTGAAACAAGTTATGCTCCTGAGGCAAATGGAAATTCTTATAATAATTTAGAATCACCTACAGAAAAACTTATAAAATTTCATACTTCTAGTATTATTAACAACACTGAAAAATATAAATTTTTTGAATTAAGAGTTAGTGGGGGAATACCATATCCTATAGATACATCGTTTTATTATCATTATTTACATAACATATCAATATGGGAAAATAAAAATCCAGGTACAGGAAATAGAAAACATCTTACAATTGGTTTTGATGACACACAAGACCCTAATAAACCAGAAGGTACTACACTATTTGACAGTGCTGTTTCAAGTTCAGTTGCTACCTTAGGAATTACAAGTATTTTAGAAATTCCTGCAGATTTTGATATAAATACACTTACTACTAATACTTTAACAACTGATACCGCTACTATAAATAGTACTTTAACATCTAATAATATTACTAATACAGATACTATAAACACAAATATTCTTAATGCAGTTGATAAAATTAACATTGATTTCAATGGAAATACAATAACTTTTGAAAATGATGGTTTTTCTGAGTTTAATAAAAGTATTTATTTAGCAAATACACCCAATTTAAGTGATGGATTTGCTTCAACACAAAAATCTATTGTATTAGATAGTTTAAATCCAATATACTTTACTAATAGAAAAGGAGATGGTACTGTAGGTACTGATACATTTTCAGGAAGAATTTTTGGCCATTATAATGCAGATGGAGCAAGTGATTTATACATAGATGCTCATAGAATATATAATGTATCTGATAAAGAAATTAGATTAATAGCTTTAGATCAAAGTGAAGGTGTAATCAATTTAAGTGCTTCAGCAGTAAATATAGAACATAACCTTGTAGTTGCAGGTAATATTGATTTTGCTACAATTACTCAAAATGGATTTCCATTTAGTGGAGGTGAGGGTTCAGGTTTCCCTCATAATCAAGCAACTACTCAAGTAACATCTTCTATTACAGGAGCTTTAGAAATAGGAAGTGGAACAGCAACAGGTGATACTGCAGTAACAAACCCCCACATAATATTAAATCCAGTTATTGATGAAGATATATTTAATAATAATAAAACAACTGATCATATACTTCATAATTATGGTAATGCTTTATATTGGGGTAATGCAGTAATTTCTACAGGAGACGTTGAAGATAATACATTTACTAATGTAACATTAGCAGGAAACCCATTAGATTTAGGTGGTGTAGGAATTAACGGTACAGGAAATATTGATATTACAGGTGATGTTATAGCTACAGGTACAGGTTCATTTGGTCACTTAAATGCTACCATTAATGTACAACCATCCCATAGTATTGATAATGTAGTATCATTAGTTTATGATAAAACAACCAACCAAATCCATTACACAGGAAGTTATGGTGCAGGAGGAACAGGAGGTGAAGATGATGATTGGATAGTTAGTGATTTAGTAACTGCAATTGATACTCCTTATGTATTATCATCTAGAAATGTTAAAGTTACAGGTAGTGTAGACATTAGTACAACATATAAAATAGATGATAATAATGTTTTATCAATAGGTACTGGTGATAATAAAGAAACTCTTAAATTAGCATCCCCCTACTTTTCATCACTTCAAGTAGAATTTCAACAACCCGTTTTTTCAATTTCAGAAAGTGGTAATGTAGGTATATTTAATATTACCCCTACAGAAAGATTAGTTGTAGAAGGTTCTATATCAGCAAGTGGAAAAATATTTGCTAAAAATTTAACAGAATTTCCTCAAGATAAAATTGTAACTTATGATACTAGAGATGGTAGATTTTATATTACTAGCTCTACTGCATTTTCAGGAGACAGTAACACAGTTACAAACATATATGAAGAAACTACACTTGATGTTAGTCCAATTAATGTTCCTTTTCTTGGTATAGACAAAGTAACTGTCCAACAAGATACTGGTAATATAAGTACATCAACAGGTGAATTTACTACTCATGTTACTCCTACTTCTGCTTCTTTAGTTGATGGTTATGAAAATGGTATAGGATATTTTAAAATTTATGATATACCTTCTCCTGGAGTTACAAAAGGTACTAATATAATATTTAATTTTAAAACCCCAGTCATAGTATCTGAATTTAGACAAAATTTTCTTGATGAAACTAATGATGAATTAGTAGCAGGTTCACGACATTTACCTAAAGAAGTAAAAATTTATGGTAAAAATAGTCCATTTGTAGGAGGTGAAGAAGAAGGAACCTTATTAGCACAAGGAGCTAGAGTTTATTTCACACCTATATCCGATCAAGATCCAAATGGTGATGGAACTGTTATACCAATACCAATGGCAGTAAAAAGCCAACAAAGAACCTCTTCAATTGCTGAAACATCTTTAACTTCCTCATTCCAATATTATAGAATAAGATATTCTGGAAGTTTTGAAAACCTTAAAGGTGATCCTGCATCAATAATTATAAATGAAATTACACCTGTTACAAGATCATTTACACGAGGAACTACTATATCTTTTAATAATGGTGTTATAGAGTGTCCCCAAATAATAACTAATAATCTAATAGGGACAGCAAGTTATGCTTTATATTCAGAAATTAGCGATTATGCTACTAATGGGTTTCCATTTAGTGGATCAGCTGTTATATCAGGTTCATTAAGTGTAAGTGGTAATGTAGATTTCCAAAATTTATCATTAAATGGAAATCTAGATATGAATGGTTATTCTATGGAAAATATTAACCATTTAGATGCTATTTCTGCAAATATAGGATATTTAGAATCTAATACTATTAATACTACTACCCTTAATGTTAATACAATAAATGCTAATGAACCAGTTAATATCACAGGTTCTATTGCAGTTACTTCTATTATTGCGGGTGATACAGTTGAAGATTATGATGGATTTGAAATTTTATCAGTACAAAAAAGAAAAGGTCATCCCCCAACTTACGGTCTTGTTAATAATAACAATTCATTAGTACTTAAACCATCTCATTTTGCTTTTACTAGTGGTAGTTCTTCTTCTTTAACAGATAATAATGGAAATACTTCTATAATAGTAAACCAAAATACATTAGGAGACTATACAACCGCTAGCCCTTTAGGTCCATACCCATTATATCCTGTATCTACTAATACAATGGCTATAAATGTAATTCAAACAAGTTCTTTCTTTGTAAAATATAAATTTCCAGAACCTGTTTTAATAGACCATTTCAAAATTGATTTTTCTAAAAAAGGAGGAGAAATTATAGGGTATGAATACAGTGAAAACTCAATGTCTCTTGATGGTAATAGAGTTTTTGATAATGATGATGGAAATGATAATATTACAAAATATTTAGGAAATATAAATACCTCAGAATTCTTTTCAAGTGATTTAAGAATTTTAGTAGATGATCCAGGTTCAGATTATCAATTTGAACCGGGATCCACTGATAATTTAAGTCCAACTATCCCTTATCATAAAGCAGTATCATATGTCATGGATACTTCTAATCCTTTAAATAATGATATTATAATAGGATATGATTTTGGTGCAGGTAATGAAGAAATAATATCTAAATATACTTTATATCTTTTTAAAAACCATAATACTTCACTTTTCTTATTTGAAGGATCAAATGATGGTACAAATTATACAACATTAGATATTGCGGGTCAAGATCCTAATGATGTTTTAGGAAATTATGTTACAACTGATATACTGGATATTTATGATGCTTCTCCAGGTGGGACTGTTAATGCTATACATACTAGAGATCAAAATGATTTCCAAAATACTACAGCATTTAGATACTATAGATTTAAATTTTTAGAATATGACCAACAATTTGAATTTACTATATTCAAATTTGATTTTTATCAAGCTACCGAAATTACTGAGGGTACCGAAACCCAATACAACCCAGAATATATTTCTATATATTCTAACCAAGAAGGAGAAGGACCAAACTATGACCAAGAAACAGACACTATATATTCTCCTTTTTCTCATTATCCTGGTACTTTTAAAGGTACAACTACAATTAATTCTTCAGATACTAATAAAACTGCATCAATAGAAGCATTTAATAGTGCAAATGGAAATCCTATATCTAAATACTTTACAATAGAATTTTCAGGTAGTCATAACCCTAGTAACCTTGTTAGTGTAGCTGAAATTACACCAGTTACTAGATCATATACTACTCAATCATTAGAAATAGGTCCTGGATTATGTTTCCCTAATTTACCTTCACAATCTGTTGATTGTTCTCAAGCTAACGCAGTATATTGGGATGAAACAACAGGTTGTCTTTTTTATACATCTAGTTGTGGTGGTACTACTGTAATTGATGGAGATATTATTGCAGATGGAGATGTTATCGCAGATGGTACTATCACAGGGGATGGGGGACATTTTGGGGATGTTCAAATTGTAAATAATGAAATTAGACCAAAACCTGATAAAGAATTAAAAATTAAAGTTGATAAAATAGTCCCTTCAGATGGTAAAAAACTTTCACTAGGTGATAGAAATGCTCCTATAGATGAAATGCATATAAAACAGAGTACTATACATTTTTATAGTAGTAGTGATGCTTATTCTAGTTCATTAGAGGTAGCTCGAATGACAATCAATTCATCATCAAATGAAGTAGAATTCAAATCAGGTAGTGACTTTATAAATGTAAAAGCTAAAGAACTTAAATTAGGAGAATCTACTCAAACATCTTTTACAAAAACTGATTTAGATAATTTAAAAGATGGTAAATCAATAACTTCTGCTACTATAAATCAAGATATAGCTTATACTCAATATATAAAACCTGAAGCTGTTATTTCTGACACAGATAATTCAACCTACACTAAATTTACAACACCTGGTAGAATAGGTCAATTTGTTAGTGGTACTTTACTTTTTGATCAAAATTTAAGTGGTAGCAATAATTACATAAAAATGGGTACTACCGATACCCAAATTGATATTACGGGTAATGTAACTGCTTCAGGTGAAATATTTTCTACTAGTGTTAGAGTTAGAAAGTCAGGTTCTGCTCTAGGAAATCAAGAAATTACTTTAACTCCTGAATTAGGTATAGTATCTGTACAAAATGATAATGGCTCTACTCTATTTAAAGCTGAAACTAAAGCACTAGCAGCATTAGGTAAAGATTATGTAGCGGGTGGTATAATCCAAAAAGGATCAGGTAGTTTTACACTTTTATTAGATGCTGATGCTACTAATCAGAATGAATCAAAATTTAGTATTAGAAGTAATTCATCAATACCAGGTGCTGGAGGCCTAATGCTTACAGTAAGTGAAAGTGGTGAAACAAGAATGTATGACCATTTAAAAGTTGACAGCCACATTACAGCCTCAGGTAATATAAGTGGTAGTTATATAACAACAGCCTCATTTGGTTCTTTACAATTAAATAATTTACCAACTTCTCCAGTAGGCTTACCTACAGGTTCAGTGTGGGTTTCAGGAAGTCAAAATGATAGTTCAACAAGTAATGTAAATTGTGGAACATTAAGAATAGTAATATAATATGGGATTAACATTAAGAGATCAATTTAATAATATAGAATCAGGTGTTATAGGAGAACATATACGAACTAATGTAGATCCTGTAATTAACCCACCAATTACACCTACTATTTTATCTAATGCTACTATTACAACAAATCCAGCTCCTACCTCAGGTAATGTTAGTTTATTAGTAGATGGTTTTAATATTATTCAAGCTAATGGTATTTCTAATACATTAGGTATAAGTTTTGATGAAATTTTAAATAAAAATTTAATTTTTAATAATATTGATAGTACAAATCCTGCAGAAATTATCTTTGATTTAGGAGATAAATTTTTAGTAAATAATATAATTATTTATTCTTTACTTGATTTTTTAGAAAACATTGCTTATATTCCTAAAACTGTATTTATTTTAGCTTCAGATGATGGTATTAATTTTGAGGGTACAAGTAATGCTAATAATACTGGTTTAGGAACCCAAAAAGCTACAATAACTTTTAATACTATTTTTAA
>MDSV01016838.1_pt1 | contig 15053 bp, 25 predicted proteins | sample 810851 | NCBI WGS metagenome assembly MDSV01 (sample SAMN05326640, study PRJNA326480) | marine metagenome | isolation source: seawater | place: Atlantic Ocean: North East | collected 2012
ATCGGGGGTCAAGTCGTTTCTTGTGGTTCACCTCTAAGCCCAGAACTAAGTTCTGGGCTGCACGTCCTCGGCAACATCGAGACTGAAGGAAGACGTCATAGCACTATGTGCTCAATCTCCAACGCCAGCTCAACGTAGCAACCCGGCGACCGACATTCGGTATATCAACGTGACGTGTGGTCATAGATGGCCATTGGCTAGCAGTATGATGATTTCCTCAGTCTGCTCCGAAGAAGTCTCGCAGAACTGGATGCATCTCCATGGCCTGTTCTTTCTGTATCTGCTCATAGGTCCTCAAGATAATACCGACAGCAAGAAGGAGCCCAGTTCCTGTTGCATTTCCAACTGTCCCAAGCAGATCTGCACCAGCCGCCAGAAGTCCTACGAAAGCACCGGAGAACAGTGTTACGGGAGGGATGTACCTCTCCAATATCCTCTCTAATACTACCGGATTCTTCCTGAATCCAGGAATTTGCATACCTGTTCTCTCTATTTGTTTTGCTACGTCTTTGGCACTCATATTTGTGGTCTCAATCCAAAACTTGGCGAAGACGGTGGACCCGGCTGTCATCACGAAGACGTATGTAAATACGTGAATCATGATCTGTGTGAGGCTATGCCCATATGCATCGCCAGTTTGGTTCAGTAACGGCAACAACCAGTCTCCGACCCCATTTACCATGGAAGAATACCACGCGAAACCATCGGAGGGCGTTGTTGCCCCTACCTCGTATGAGCCGAACCAATGCGCCCTGGAGCCCCAACCTTCGCGTCCGAGTATCGGAACAGTGGAAAGTGTCGGATGGCTCCAGAAAAGCAGTGTAAACATATTGATATTAGCGAGGAGGGCCGCCATCAAGATGACTGGAATGTTGCTGGCATATACAAGCCGGATAGGGTATTGCCCCCTATGCCCTCTGACTTTTCCATGAGTCAAGGGAAGCTCAAGCTTGCTTGATTCGGCATAAGCTACGACGAGGAACACGATAATCGAGGAAACTAACGCCGCTATAGGGTTAGCATGATTGAGCAGAATTAGTTCGAATCCATTGTCGGATACCAATTGGGAGTTTGAAGCTGTTCTTAGAGTATAGAATATCATCGGCAGAGTTCCCGATGGTGGGTTTTCCAACGACATAGGGAAATCTTGGCTGACTGGGAGCGGCGAAAGCGTTCCGACAAATGTCGACTGGGCCACACCAGCGGCAATGAAGAGAGAAATTCCAGATCCTATGCCCCACTTACTCACCAGTTCATCGAGAAGGAACACTAGGTATGAGCCAAGAAATAGTTGTGATACGATTACGACATTCGCCCAACCTACTCCATAGTCGTAGATCATCGTCTCATGCGGATCCAGGAATCCGTAAACCTGGGGTATTGACTCCACGGGAATCATAAAGAGAACCAGTAGCTTCTGAATTCCCTGGTAAAGTTGCTTATCGGCGGAGTCTTGGAGGTCTAGCTGGATAATCTTAGCACCAGCGAATAATTGCATGATGATAGAGCCTGTAACGATAGGCCCTATTCCAAGGTGCATTATAGAACCGGAAGCTCCGGCCATGATTGATCTGAAAGACGAGAAGATATCTAGAGTAGAATCGGATAGACCATATATCATCACATTGGTCATCATGAAGTAAATTATCAGTACGAGAGTAGTTGTCCAGAGTTTCTGATTGAATCTGACGTGCCCATCTGGTTTCGTGATACTGGGATAGACGTCTACAAGTCTGGACAGGGCGTATAGCCTGCTTGACTCGCTACCAGTATAGAGGGATACTGAGATCCCCAATCCCGCACCAAAGCCCAAAAGGGCTACTCCCACCAATAGGAACCCGACAGTGTAGTGATCTACCCATCCCCACCAAGCCAGGGATGCGACGAAGAGAACCCAGATAGTTGGTTTAGTCGCCTTTCCGTATGGCATATCCTTCAAGAAGCTTGGAAGATCACTGATAGTTCCCCAAACAACGAAACCTACGTAGACGAATGATATAATGAACATCATCAAAGCACGGGACTGCACATCTCCGGTAGCTTCCAGCAGGTCTCCCTTGAGCCAATAAAATAAGCCACCCCAGTACAAGCCCGCTATAATTACGAACCATGCCTTGGAGACCTTTCTTTCGACCATGCTAACGCCAACCTAAGAGTTCACTCCTCTTCCCAATCGCCCATATCATCATCGGAATTTGCAGAAACTGAGCCACCAGCTGCTTCGACCTTCGCTACTGCCTTAGGGCTTGCTTCTCCGACTATGATTTTCATTGCCTTGGAGATGGGCCCCTTGCCCAGTAGTTTGTCATACCCCAACTCAGTTAGATTTACCTCATCTCCATCTGTCAACTGAGATAACTCACTGACGTTGATAGATACATTGACTTTCCTTAGACTAGGATGTCGGTTGAAACCGTGCATCCCCCAATGCCCAGGGAGATACTTGTTTCGGAACATGACCTTGTGCTTGCCTATGCCGGCTCTTCCCCTACCGCCTCTCTTTCCAGCGCCTCTTCCGGCTTTCTTTCCTCGGCCATGGTAGCGGCTCCTTCCACGGAATTTGTTAGTTCTTGATACCATTGAATCACCTCACATCATCCTGTCAGCTAAATCACTGATCGCCTCGCCTCTGAAACCTAGAGCGCCACCAACGGTGTATGCTCTCTTGATTCCGCCCCATCCCTTACTTCCACGTGGTGGGTGTAGTCTGAAAATGGGCTTGAGACCATCTACATCTTTCATTGACGCATCTCCTGAAGCAATCGCCTTAGAGAGCTGCTTGATGCTACTGTAGTCACTGGACTCCTTGATTATGGAGTCGGTTACTGGCTTATCACCGGACATCCTCCCTCTCTCTTTGATTAACTTCTCGATGGCCTCGGCATCTACCTCTCCCCAAGTAATGTAATCCTTTGACTTATGGAGCATTCCACGATACGATGGATTATCCATCACTATCGTAGCATGATTAACTCTTGTTAGATTTAGCATAGACATGGTTTCACGAATTTTTCTTGTGACGCCACGATCACTTCTGGCCCTGATTACTAGAAAACTCAACTCAATTCCCTCCCTCTGATAATACTGAGTCTCCTATTGGCACCTTCTGTTAGTCTGGTCTTATTCAGCTCGACTAGTGCATTGAAAGTGGCCTTGGCGAAATTGATAGTGGTACGAGTCTGTCCCGAGGAACGAGACCAGACATCGGTGACCCCGGCCAAAGAAAGAACTCTTCTGCCGTAGTCTCCTATTACCAGTCCCTTTCCTGCGGGCGCTGGCATCAGTGTAATTCTGGTTGAACCGGATCGTCCAGTTACCATGAACGGGACACTAGTTCCAGGGCCCTCGGAAGACTCCCAAGAGCCGTTTCCCCTCATTACTGGAATCATGTTGAGCTTTGCCTTATCGATCGCCTTGCGAATAGTGCTTGCAACCTCCTTACCTTTGCAGACAGAGAGTCCGACATATCCATCGCCATTTCCAACCGCACACAGAACATTGAATCTTACTCTCCGTCCAGAATCCGTCATTCTCTGAATCATATTTACAGCGAGCACGTCATCAGTTATGTCTGGCAGCAATGCGTCGACAATTTCAACTTCCCTTATCGGCAAACCGGAGGAAAGGGCCTCTTCGTAAGTCAGAATCTGTCCGCTCATCACCATCCTCCCTAGCCTGGTCCTAGGTTGCCATGTCCTCAGAGCGGCGAGGGGATCTGGCCCTCCCCTCCTTCTTCCCCTGTCGCCAGAGTTCTCTTCTGGTGCCTGCAGTGCCTTGGCAAGACCGGGGGCGAGCGTTATCTCCTCGGTAATCTCTGTTTCTTCGGATTTTTCTTCGCTCATTGGTGTGCCTCCTCTATGGCTTTGATCGAGGTTTCGACCATGGATGATATGGAATCGTCAATATGTGCCCCATTGATTCTCTCTTCGCTTGGAAGGACCGATTCACCATGGGGTATTTCGAGCCCGGCGTCGACCATTCCCTTGAGTGCCGCGAAGACTCTGCTTCCAATAGAAGAAGCGGCTAGTCCGATATCCAGAACAGCTTCTTGGTTACCTGAAGATAACGCCTTCTTCCCTAGTGCGTAACCCGCCACATAACATGCTGGGATAGATTTCTTAGAGACGTCAGAGGGCCATGAGAATGATTCAGTTAGTGATTTCCCGTTCACAGAATGAATGATACTGTCCCCCTCTGGGTTATATGAAACGAGTTGGCATATGACCTGTGTGTTTGAAACTCTAACCACTGCGCGAGGGGCGCCACTCCTAAGGAGCCTCATCCTCCTGTGGTAGTCTGTTTTTCCCTGGCGTCGGCGCTTAGGCCTCAATCTCTGACTTTTGCCGTGTGCCATCAGTTTTCACCCCCAATTTCAATTCCATCGATTTCCATGTTCGATTTCATGTGAGCAATAGAACGGTATGAACCGCCCTTAGCTTTTCGGTAATAGTACCTATATTGAGATCTATCGAGGGTTCCATCTTCACGGAACTCCTTGAGCTCTCTTCTCTGGGATCTGATTAACCTCATCCATCTCTCTTTCTTCGGAGCTCTTGCATTGGAGGTCCCCTTTCTGGAACCATGTCCCTTTCTCCGCCCCTTAGCCTTCTGAGCAGCGGCCTTCCTAGCCCGTGTCCTACTTGTTCCCTTGATTGGCCGGACCTTGATTACTCCATCCTCGATTAATCTCCTGACGTCGTCCTTCTGAACAGCGGATATGACCTCTTCTAGGTAGTCTGGATCAATCCAGATCCTATGGACCCCAACAGTACGGCCCTCTTTCTGAGATAGAATTGCCGCTGCCATCCTTCTCTGGTTAGTAATTATCATCTCAGAGATCCCCCTTTCTGCTTATCTTTCTCTGATTGAGTATCCTTAAGCCCAATGAATTGGCCCTATCATGAATATCTAGTCTCTTCCTGTTGCCAACTCTGGCACCGATCCTGACTGCCTGAGTTTCTGGATCTAGGCCCTCTAGATCACTTGACTTGTGAACCATCACTTCCTCGAATCCGGATGGGTGAAGTCCCCTTGCAGAGGCTATCTTACGATAGCCAATACGAGCCATTGGTGGCCTGTACTTTCTATTCAGTCTCATCTTTGACTGCATCCCATTTGGCTTCCTCCAGCTTGATCTGGAGAGTCTCTTGTACCTGTACCATTCCTGCCTACGGAATGCTGGTTGCTTCTTCTTCTGCTTTGCTCTGAAAGAGAGTGCGTTGGCAGTCTCCTCATCCAGCACAGGCTTTTGGCGTGCTGTATGGAGATCATCCCATTCATCTTCATCTTCGAAGAAGTCATCTTCGAACTCTTCATCAAATTCTTCTTCGGACTCTGCTATTTCAGAATCTACAGAGGAGGGGGATTCAGCTTCGACTACTGAATACTCCGAAAGTCTCTCAATGAGCTCAGACTTTTTGCCTCCGACCTTCAATCCCTTCTCTCTTAGAAGTTCCTTCAACTCAGGAACGGTCATTGTTTCGAATTCTTCTGTCATTCTATGCCCCCTTTGAAACTATGTAAATACCATCTTGGAAGACCCTTCTGTCTCTCTTTCGAATCTTACAGGATCGCTCTATGTTTGCAGCTGTCTGGCCAACTTTTTCCCTGTCAGCCCCACTAACTGTTACTTCGGTCTTATTTTCTACCTTAACCTCTACCTCAGAGGGACTCCAAGGTAGCTTTGCGACCCTTGGGACCTTCTCTCCGAATAGGTTGTTGATCACCATCTCGTTACCCTGAACTTTCAGGGACATGGGAAAGTGACTGTATACTGCTTGTAGTTTGTACTCGAATCCTTCTTCGACGCCTTTGACCATATTCCTGATGTGTGCTGCCCATGTTCCCGCGATTGCTTTATCCTTCCTCCGAGGGAGTTCGCAAACAACCTCAACGCTCGAGGAAGAAATTCGTACCGAAACCTTGGGATGCCTAAACTCGCGAGATATTGCCTTGGCATCATTTGTTATTGTCACATTATTGTCATCGAGGCTCACACTGGAACCCTCAGATAATCCTATTGTGTGGATAACTTGATCTAACTTTGGCATGACTCTCAACTCCTCAGAAAATATAGGCTAGGAGGCGTCCTCCGACACGCTCCTTCTTCGCATCATAGTGATCCATGATGCCTTGATTAGTAGTTACTATGAGAAGTCCGAAATCTCTAGCAGGAAGATACCTGGACTCCCACTTGTCGAAATCTGCCCTCTTCACTGAGTGGCGTGGCTTGATTACTCCGCAGCGATTGATTGCACCAATTAGCTCGACCCGATATGACCCAGCTCTTCCATCTTCTATTCTCTCGAACTCTCCTACATATCCGGACTTCTGCATAATATGCAACATCTGCCCTAGTAATTTGCTTGCTGGTTTCACTGAAACCTCGTAGTGTCCTGCCTGCTCCGCATTGAAAATGCGCGTGAAGGCATCGTTAAGTGGGTCGTACTGCATTTTTTTCACCTCATGAATACTTCTTGAATCCTATTTCTGGAGCAGTGTCCCTGAAGCATTGCCTGCAAAGCCTCAGTCCATGACGTCGGATCATCCCTCTTTTTCTACCGCAGCGTCTGCATCCAACAGATCTACCAATCTTCTCACCATGATCTTTAGCCATACTATTCTTCCTCCCCATATCCGACTATCTTGAGATTGAAAGTTTTTGAGAACCATGCCCTAGCTTCTTCCGGGCCTACTCGATGGCTAGCGGAAACTCTGCGAGCCTGCTTTCTCCTTCTAGATACTCTGTGACCTGGCCTTTCTAGAACGATATTGACATCCATACCGAATATTCCGATATCCGGATCATATTTCTGTCCGGGAAAGTCCGTATAGTCAGTAATTCCAAAGGAGAGATTGCCCGAGGAGTCGAAGTTGTAGGTTGGTAGGGTGTGCTGACGTACCCAGAATGCATCTTTCAGGAATGCATTGATTGTTTCGCTATCCCTGATGGTTACTTTGCATCCAATCGGTGCACCCTTTCGTGTTCCAAGATCTCTGTTTGTGCTAGTAGCCAGGGTCCTTACTGGAGTCATGCCGGTCACCTTCTCCAGTGCTTTCTCAGCTAGCTGGAGCCTCTGTCCGCCTTCTCCGACACCTATGTTCACTGAGACCTTGGTTATGCGAGGGGTCAACATGGGGTTCATTTGCTGATTCATAATTCACCCTCCGAAGGAATATCTGACTCTTTTACTATCACGAAAACGTAATCTGAGATTGTACCGAAGTCATCGAATTGGACCTCATTTGCCTTGGAAGATCTCTTGATGTCTATGGATCTGACCGTAGCTACCTCTCCGATATGATTTCCTCCGGTCAGATATGCCATTGAGCCATCTTCGAATTTGTGATGGGACTTTACTTCCTGGCTTGGTAGAGCGATTACTAGGGAATCCCCTGTTTTGTAATCAGTACTCTCTTCGAATAATATATTCCTGCCATCGTGAAGATGGACTTGGGTCTTACCCCCCTTGAGGGTGTTCTTCCCAATAACTCTGCATAGCTTAGTTGATGCTTCCTTAGCGCTAATTGATCGGTATCTTAGCTTCCCATTTGTATCCAATACGCACCTGTAGTTTTCTTCACCCACAGTGAGGACATCCATGAGTCCCACTCCCCTGCCAGTATCGGTTTCCATATTTCCATCGACCTTGACAAGTTTTGAATGTACGATTTTCTTTGCTTCGCGCCTGTTCTGAGCTACACCGAGTATATCTCTGAGAATAACTCCAAGTGGCATACAGTGATCTAGGGAATGCCCACACGGATTTGGCTTCTGAATCCAAATCGAAGACTTACGAGGAAGAGGCCAGCTCCTTGGCATTGTTAGCCTCTTCATATGACTGCTACTCATTCAGAGTCACCTCCGGAGGTTCTCTCTATGAGTCTCTTTAGACGTAGTGTATCGCCCTCGAAAAGCTTGGTAACTATGACATTGGAAGGGTGTATGGGGACTGCTTCCTCTTTGCCATCAGCAGTCGTCATAGTAAGTCCATCAACGAAAATCATTCCACTATTGGTATCTACTCTAGCTACCTTGGCGATTATTCCGGCCCTACCCCTTGGTTGCCCTAGTCTCTTTCCACGAGAGTCTGACTTGACGCTATTGGGATGACCGAAGTCCCCCCTGACAATCTCAACTTCATCCCCTGTTCTTACTGTCACAGTCCTGATATTGATAAGATCTGGATCATCTGAAACGAGTCTTGCTCTCATTCTCTTCCTCTTGACATGCGTGGGTGCACCGGATTGACCGAGACGTTGCTTGCTTGCCTTACTGCTTCTTGTCATCTTCTACACCCCTCATACAATCTGCTTTGCAGTAGCAGCTATCCTAGGCCATCTTTCGGCGGCCTCTCTGCTTACTGGTCCCTTAATATCAGAACCCTGAACCTCTCCACGATCATTGGTGATAACGCATGCGTTATCCTCAAACTGGACCCATGTTCCATCGACCCTTCTGAAGGGTCTCGCTTGCCTAATGACAACTGCGTTGAACATTTGTCTTCGTGTCTCTGGAGTTCCTCTCTTGACGGTGACTTTAGTCATGTCTCCAACTCCTGCAGCTGGATATCTCCTAGCAACACCGCCCTTTTTGAGGACAGTAATTAGTTGGACAACCTTCGCCCCTGTATTATCAGCGCACTCCATCTTCGCCTGTGAAGGTAGTGCCTTTGTCACTCTGCCTGGAATTCCCTTCATTCTTGAGCCTCCTTTTCGATGACGCAGAAATTGACTGTCTTTGAAAGGGGCCTACATTCCATGATTCGGACCCTATCCCCTATCTCTACTCCGCCCAGGCAAGAGGGTAGGTGAGCGGAATATCTCCTTGTTCGCTTCTCATATCTCTCGTACTTTTTCATGTACCTAGTAATCTCCCTCTCTACGACTATAGATCCTGACATTCCATTGGTGGAAACGAGTCCCTCGATAATCTGGCCCCTGAGTCTGAGACTGCCGTAGAAAGGACAGTTTGCATCTCCATCCCACTCTCCTGTGGGCGGCGTTACATCTACTCCAATATCTCTGATTTCAGCCATATTAGTACCTCCTTCCAATTCTATCCTCTGCTCTCTGTGTAACTCTGGAACCGTCAATGGCATCTCCAGAATCAATGGTGAATGTGATTACGTCCTTTGCCAGTGTTAGATCTCCTGAACTTGTACGGACCAGTATTGTCCTCTTGGTTTCATCAAGAACTGTACCTGAAACCCCTACTAGTGATGGATCATCTGATCCAATCACAGTTAAGTTATGCGATATCCAAGGTAGATTGATTGTTCTAGACATCATCGAACCTCCACCTTGTATCCATTTTGCTCCAGGACCTTGGCCGCTCTCTTCTTGTGATCCCCCTGTAGCTCTATTGTACGATCCTTGACAGTCCCGCCACTCGCACATGCCCCTTTGAGAATCTTGGCTAATTGCCCTAGATCTATTGCTGAGTCGTCTATTCCCTCGACTATGGTTACCATTTTCCCATATCGTCTGCGAACCACTGAAATCACTGCCTTCTGCTGCTCCTTGGCAATCTCTTGGCAGATGCACACCTCTTGCGGAAGACCGCATGTATTGCATATCCCAGATATCTACTCACCCCCTCTATTTTCTTGGTTGATCTTAGTGAGAACCCTAGCAATACTTCTTCGTGTCTGCTTGTAAGATCCCGAATTTGAAGATGAACCCCCCAGTGCCTGCTGGCCTCTGAGTTGCAGAAGCTCATCCTTCAGATCTTCTAGTGTCCTATGAAGCTGCTCTGAGCTCATCGACTCAATGTCCCTAGAACTTACGTGAGACATTCACTCTTCCTCCTTGTTCGTTTCTGACTCAATCTCTGCCATCTTCTCGAGAGCTGAATCGATTACGTCCTCTGCATCTGCTGTCGGCTCTGGCGACTCCTCCGCGACCTCATCTTCCTCAGGAATAATGTAGGCAACCTCTTCTAATGGGGGCAATCCTACCTCGTGCCTGTCCATGATTGTAACTTCATGAGGAAGCTTGACACCCGGCCTCATGATTCTCACGGTGCATCCAACAGTCCCTAGCTTCTTGACGGCAACGGAGTATCCCACATCCATGAACTGAAGTGCGGTCTCTCCGCAATACTTTATGTGCCCCTGCTGGAACTTTTCGACTCTGTGACGTGCCCCTGTTATCTTACCACTTAGAACCACTAGACATCCTCTAGCTCCAGCATCCATGATACTTTGGGAGGTGCTGTGACCAGCACGGCGGAAGAACCACCCTCTCTCCAATGAGCTTGCCATTCTACTTGCCATAACTTGCGCATTGAGACGAGGTTCAGTTATCTCTTCGACCTCTAGCTTGGGCTCTTGGAGCTTGAAGTCATCCTTGAGTCGGGTTTCTAGCTCCCTGATGACCTTTCCTTTCCGGCCTATTACTCGGCCAACTTGCTCAGCCCGTAGTGTAACCTTGGTCCCTTCGGGCGTCCTCTGGAAATGAAGTCCACCGAAACCTGCCCTCTCTGTCTCCCTGAGCAAGTACTCTCTGACTAGCTGCCTCTCGACATTCCTGTGAATGAAGGTCCTAACCGTATTCTGAGACATCAGAAATCATCTCCTTCGTCTTCATCTCCGAAATATTCCAAGAAAATCTCAAGATTTACCTGGTAGTGATTCTTTGGGGTTGCTCGACCCTGGGCCCTGGGCCTCCAATGCCTAGCAATCTGGCCCCTGTGAGCGGCTAGATGAGTAATGGTCATGTCCTCTGGATCTATAGTATCGAATCTCTGCCTAGCATTTTCCATGGCACTATTAATCAGTTTGATGAACTCCTTGGAAGCCTTGTTCGGGTACTTTCCTGGGCCCATTTTACCTTTCCTATGTCCAGCCATGGTGTTTCCACCTCTGCCTCTTCTTGACCTCCTAACGTAAGGGATAGCTCTCTTCTTGTCTATCACATCTTCAAGATAGGAAATCGCATTGGAAACGTTCATTCCACGGAGTGCCTTTGCGACATGATAGCAATGCTTGTGATGTACGTCAATGTTAACGGCCCTCGCAGTAACAAGGTTGGACCCTTCGAGCAGCTGAGTGTATCCGCTCTGTGAGTTTCCTGTTCTTCTGCTCATATTTTCACCTACTTCAATGCTACATGGGTCGAGGATCTAGTTGCGCCGACACCTGGGCCAGTGTGTGTTACTGACTTTCTCGTGGTAGCAAACTCTCCAAGGGAGTGGCCAATCATCTCGGGAACTATTTCGATTTTGATGAATTCTCTTCCATTGTGTACACCGATTGTCTTGCCAACCATCTCAGGAAGTATATACAATCCCCTACAATGGGTTTTGATAATCCCATTTCCATCACTAGATCGAATCTTATCAAGAAGTTTTTCTGATTCTGGATTCAACCCTTCGTACATCCTCACAATGGATCTTTTCGCCCTTGATGACATCAATGAAGCTATACTGATGGCCTCAAAGTCATCCTCAGGAGGCATCAATGGCATCTCGAGGAGTTGATCAAGGGTGTATCCCCTCCAGAGGAACTCCTTCTTCCTTCGCTCACTGATCTTTGATCTCCTCTTCCTAGCCTGCCTTCTAGCTAGCTTAGGGGACCTAAATGCCTTCTTTGAACGGCGACCCAAATCACTCGACCTCCTGTTGCCTTACTCTGCCACGACCTGTTCTTCGCGGTGCGATATTTCCAACCTTCTTACCAGGTGGAGTGTTCCTACTGACCGAGTTAGGCCCATGGACAGCCTGATGGTTTCCACCGCCATGAGGGTGGTCAACTGGATTCATTGCGACTCCCGATACAGTTGGGTAAAGCTTGCCTCTTGCCTTTGCCCTGTAGTGGGCAGCTCCGGCCTTCATGAGTGGTTTTTCCGTTCTACCATGACCGCCGAGTACACCAATGGTTGCCCTGCATGAGGCTAGTAATTCTTTGATTCGTCCACTTGGTAGCCTTACTCTTACCTTGTCGCCGGTTCTACTCTCGACGATTGCTGAGTTTCCACCTGATCTAGCGAACTTTCCTCCATCTCCTGGCCTGGACTCGACATTTGAGATCGGCGTGCCCTCAGGGATACTTCCAAGAATTGTGACATTACCGGGCCTGAGGTCTACATTATCTCCGAACGAGACTGGTTGCCCGATGGAGATCCCCTCTGGAGCGGCCATATGCCCCTCTGTTCCATCATCGAACTTTATTTTGGCCAATGGGGCCGTATGGGCTGGACTATGGATAAGTCCGACTATCTCGCCAATCTCATCTTTTACCCTTGGAAGGACATTTGCCGCTGGGAATCGATGACTTGAAACCCTGTTCTTGGGGCTCGATCCGCGACGTTGTGAACGTGTACGCTTACCCATATTATCACCTCATCAGAAGGCACCCAGTTTGAGTGCCGCCTCCTCTGCATCGTATCCCTCGGCAAGACGTACTGATGCGTGCTTGCCAGTGAGTGTAATTCTAGTGTTTACTTTAGCTACCTTGACCTCGAATAGAGACTCGACAGCCATCTTAATTTGGGCCTTGGTAGAGTCTCTATGAACAATGAACTCTAATCTGTTATTATTCTGCATGAACCCGATATCTGGATCGGATATTCTCCTAGCCTCTAGGGTCTTTTCGGTAATCCACGGCATTATGATAACTTCGAATGGGTCCGTCATAATTTCACCTCATTGCCTCTATAGCTGGCCTAGTCCAAACTGTTAGTCGGCCTGGGTCTCCACCGGGAGCGAGATCTTCCGCACACAGATCTTTGGCGACGACAACATCGACGCCGGGTACATTGGAAGCGGCCTTGTGGAGCCCTTCTCTACTAGAAACTACCAGTAGAACTGATTTGGGCGTCCTCACCTTTCTTCCCCTCATAGTTCCCTTTCCAGCTCTAATCGTCCTTCCAGATTTAGCTCTCCTAAGATCTTCTCCGAGTCCAATTCCTTCCATTATCGCCATGAATTTTCTAGTTGAATACTGCAGTGGCAGAGATTCAATATCATACTTCTCATCTGAACCCTGTCTCGATTCAACGTACCCATCCAAGATGATTGGGAAGTTTGTACCCTCCTCAAATCTATGGCCCCTAGCAGATACTAGAGAAGAGTCGGCAGTGGCGGCAATAGCTGAGTCTCTGGCAGCGTTCTTTTGCTTTGAGTTGAGTTTCTGGGACCAGTCCTTGTCCACCTTGGGACCATGTGCTCGACGACCTCCGCGCGTGTGAGGGTTCTGTGCACCTGTCCTCTGTCCTGTTTTCCTCATAATTCTAGAGACTCCTCTTCCCTTCCCCCACCATTCAACGGAATGTTTCATTCCTGGCTGTGGGGATTTCTTACCATCATGTTCTCTGTGCCCGTATGGCTGACGGCGGTTTGCCCTGGAAGAGTGTACTGCTGAGCGGATTAGGTCCATCCTAACGTTTGAAGAGAATGCGTCTGGTAGAGTTACTGCCTTGCCTTGCTTGGCCTCCACTTCGAAGGATTCAGCTAGAAGGCCGGCGTCCAACTCTTCTTGCTCAACTGAGTTGACCAAATCGTATGCCTTTACCTTCATCTTCAGACCCCCTGTTTGCTTGATGTACTTACATAGGTCAAAACGACCTCTGGACTTTCTGATCTGGGCCTGATTGGATCACGGAATCTGAGCATCCTCTTAGATGGCCCTGGAAGACTTCCTTGGAATAGGATGTAGGGGTTGATCACTTCACCATAGTTGAGGAAACCTCCGGCGGGGGTAATCTCTGACTCCTCTGGGCTAGAGACTCTGAGAATCCTCTTGTTTAATTCGGTTCTCTGATGATATCCCATCTGTCCTGCCTGTGGGACTGTCTTCCTTACGTATCCTGTTCCGAAGTCTCCTAGGTTACCCGCCTGACGCCTCCTCTTGCTATTCTTATGACTTAGGATTTTAACGCCCCATCTCTTGACTGCTCCTTGCCAGCCCTTTCCTTTAGTGACACCTACGACATCTACGTCTTGGCCGGATTGCCAAACGTCGGCAACTGATATTTCTCCACCTAGCCTCTCGGAGGCCCATTCTAGTTTAGCTGAATTATCGCTACCTGTTAGTCCGACTTCCATGATTTCAGGAGTCTTGCCAGGTATACTCTTGACTAGAGATGGCTGAGTAGCAACAATGAGTCTGACTTCACAGAGGTTCTGCTCCTTTAATGACTCTAGGGCCCCTTCGGTAACCCCTGTGCGAGATGGGATCCTTCCTCCTCTCTTGGCAGGCTTCCTTCCCTGCTCTGAATCTCTCTCGCCTCGAGTCTGATTTGCTAACCTTGGCATCAAGCCTTCTGGACTTGTCTCAGATAGATCGGCCCAAGCTTCACCCGCGGTTTGCATTCCGTAAGGAGTCATCCTGTAGCCTCTGACAGCGAGGACTTTCATCGGAGGAGATTCAACAACTGTTACAGCTTTCCTGACCTCTTGGCCGGCGGAAGTTGAGTTTGGATTTGTGTCCCTCATCAAAACATGAGTCATTCCGGCTTTCCAGCCGGCAAATCCTAGAACTCTGACTTCCGAGTCTGAGTTTTCCGGCCATGCTTGGATTCTTCCGAACTTCCTGAGTGCCCTTTTGCGAGGGCTAAAGCCCATGCTACCACGGCGGGGTCTACTCTTGTCGGCCATTTTACTCCTCCTTTGTAATTACCGGAATTGGGCCGTAAACGGCATTTTTCCGGGCTGACCACGTTATGGAGGTACCGTGACACCAAGCCGGCTTTCCGAATGGTCAGCCGGTTTCGAGGATGCGTTAACAGTGCCTTCAGGTGTCTGGTACCTCACGTAGTGAGCGGCTTTGCGACAAACATGCCCTATATGAACGAATCGGGATTCCAATAATAATGACAATTTTCAAAACTCGTATTAATGAAACTATTTTCAACCCTTGCGATAATGGAAGCATCCGTGTCACCCTACATGAGCCATGCCTTGCTCAACGATGGCCTAGTAGAAGCAAGGGCTTACCAATTAGAAGCAGTGGATGAGGCGCTTTCTGGATCAATGCTGTTGGTGATGCCTACAGCGGCCGGTAAGACAGCAGTTATTTGGATGGCTGTGGCGAAGAAGCTGGAAGAAGAGG
>MDSV01218295.1_pt1 | contig 15053 bp, 15 predicted proteins | sample 810851 | NCBI WGS metagenome assembly MDSV01 (sample SAMN05326640, study PRJNA326480) | marine metagenome | isolation source: seawater | place: Atlantic Ocean: North East | collected 2012
CACCAAAATCTAAAACGTTTAATTTTTTTTTATCATAGAAATTTTGCATAAAAATTATTTCACGTTGATAATTTTTTATCGTCTCTAAAGAAGTTTTTTTTGATTTCTTAAGACTTTCCTTGGGGTCTATAATTCTATCATAGAGTTGTTTTAAAAAGAAATCTTTTGGCACATTGCATTGCCAAATAAATTCACAATGTGAACATTTTTTTAAAATAAATCTTTTTTTACCAATTTTTTTTTTTAAAAAATCAGAAATTTGTTTGTTATATACAGAAGTAAAAAAGTTAATTATTTCTTTATTTTCAAATTTTAAATCTGTTACTACCACACCCTTAGCAGAACAGATTTTACATTTCTTTTGTTCTATAAACACTTATTAACTTAATTATTTTATATTTGAATAATCTTTGTAAATTTTTTTTTAATTTCTTCTTTATGAGTTATAAATATAACTGTTTTAGGAAGTTTCAGAATATCTTCTACAATTTTATCTTCAGTTTTAAAATCTAATTCATTTGTGGACTCGTCAAATATAAGTATTTCCTTGTCACTGTAAATCGCTCTTGCAATAAAAATTCTTTGTAATTGACCTCCAGATAGGTTTGTGCCGTCTTCAGCTATTTCTACAAAATCTCTTTTTTCAAAATCTTTAATAAAATCTGCCCTGCTTAACTCAATAGATTTTTTATATTTCTCCTCATCTACTTGCTCATCAAATAAAGTTATATTATCTTGAATAGAAGTTTGAAATATTGTCGGATTTTGTGGGATATAAGAAAAAGTTCTTTTCTGAAAAGATTGGTTATCTTTTAGTTCCTTTCCATTTAAATAAAACTTTAAATTTTTACTATCGATTATACCTGTTATTATATCGATGAGTGTAGTTTTTCCGCTACCAGATTTTCCACTTATGCAAATCTTTTCTCCTTTTTTAATCTCTAAATTAAAGTTTTTTAAAATTATATTTTGATCATATTTAAATTCATTTATCTTTATGTCTAACGAATTAATTTTTTCAAAATTTTTACTTTTGCTTTCATCTAACATTTTTTCCATTTTTTCTAGATTATTTTTAATTTCCTCTTTTTTATTTAAATAATGGTCTCTTATAGTATCAACACTCATTTTAGCATGTGTCATTGATTGTAAAATCATAGTTAATTTTACAAAAGAGGGCATTACCCTAAATGTTGCAAAAGTATAGACAGCTATTATTTCTCCGAGATTAGAATTTGTATCTTTATTTAAAAAAACTATTGCACACAAAGCCACTACACACACTAACTCAAATAACAATCTTGGAAGAGAGGAAAAATATGCCATTTTTTGCTCATGATATAATTTATATAAATTTCGTTTATTAAATTCATCAAGCATTTTATTTTCTAAAAAATTTGCTTTAATTTCCTTGATGCCTTTATAGGTAGCAGAGAGAATCTGGATTATATATCTCATATAATCAAATCTCTTAATACCAATCTCGTGAATTTTATTTTTTTTAACTCGGTCAATAGTGTAAGTGACCAATGCAAAAAAAATTAACAATGATATTGTTGTTTTGGTATCATATATTATTAAAAAAACAGCTAAAGTCACTAAAGCTAATATTTCCAAAACCAGTTCAATTATTGCTAGAAGATATCCTTTAGTGAAATAACTTACCTCACCAGTGATATTTCTAATTATTGTTGCGCTGTCATTTTTAATATAAAAATTAAAATTTGAACTTAAGTAGTTTAAAAACATCATTCTTGATATATGTTTATGAATTAAAAAAATGTAATGAAACTTTTTTTTAAAAAAGTAAGCTAAAAATAAATTTTTTAAGAAGAAAAGTAATAATAATAAAATTAAGGCATTAGTTATTCTATTTTCTCCAAAAAAATTTATTTCTAAAAAACTAAAATCAATGACTGAATTTGTGCTTGTGCTTTCGAATATAGATGAAAAAAGAGGAATAACTGCAGCAATACTTAAAAACTCGAGTGGAATAATCATTAATGAAATTAGAAAAATTATTAATGCTTTTATCTTTAAATTTGAGTCAAGACTTTTAAGTATTTGAAATGTATCTTTATTCATTTTAAATTAAAATAATTTTTGTGTTCATATGCTTTTGTAAATTCTTAAAAGTTTTCCCGAAATTGTATCGATTTTAATATTTTTAAATTTTTTGTCTATATTGCAAATTTTTTCATGTATTATCTTAATTTCATGAGTAGTAAAACTAGAAAATTTATAACTTTCTTTTTTATTTTTTTTAAAATTTGATTTAATTTCTTTTAATTTTGAAAATACTTTTATTTTACTTACATTATTCCCAATATTTAAATTTTTTTGATCTATTTTTTCCCACTCATTTACAATACTCAAATAAGCATCCAAGTTATAATAATTTTCAAATCTTTTTTTTATCTCATTTTTTTTTTTTTCATTTTTATTTTTTGATTTTTTTTGAAAACTTTTTTTTATTCCCTTAATTGCATCATCAATATTTGTGAAGTTCTGTGATACTTGATTAGACAATTTGTGACCAATATTTAGTCCTTTAGGACTAAAAGATATTACATTTTTATTTCTAAGTGCTGCCTCTAAACCTCCAGTGCATCCATTATGAATAACTAATGAGCTATTTGTAATCCAATCTGCAATACCATTTGAATTGTCTACAAGAATATTTTTGTAATTAAAAAAAATTTTTTTCCAATCACTCACTTTTTCAATCGGATGCGGTCTAAAAACAATTTTTTTTCTTGGAAATGTTGTGCTAACTTTTTTTATTAATTTTACAAAGTCGTCAAATATCAATTGCTCCTTTGAAGCTCTTTCAATAATTCCTTCCTCTGTGAGACCCCTGCCAAAATATCCTAGATCTCTCAACCAAGCGATCGTGTTTGGTAAATTTCTTTGACCACATATAGTCTCAAAATTTGAACTTACTAAAATAAAATCTTTTAAATGTATTGAATTTTTATTGAAATAACTTTTATTTTTTTCTTTCCAGAAATCTATTCTTGGGTTCCCTGTATTTGAAAATTTCTTTTTAAATTTAGAATATTCTTTTATCAAGTTTTGATAGTCAAATTTACCCCAGGTAAATATTTTTTCAGATAATTCTATAGTTTTTTTTCCATATCTCAAATTAATATACTGCTTTGGATCGTCGTTAGTATGCCCTGACTCTTCATCTTGCGATGTGCAAAAAAACTTTTTATTTTTGAATTCTTTAAGTTGACTAATTCTTTGCGAAGTTGGTGTAAGGGATTTTAGATGTACTATTCCCGGTTCAAATATATTCCTATTTAAATAGGGTGTTACTTCACCAAGATAAACATCGTGCCCCCTTTTTGCTGCCTCTAGAGCAAGCAGCAATCTTGATGAAAGTTCCCTTTTTTTTAGTTCAATAGATATATATATGTTCATTTAAGATCACTATCATGGATTATGCTAACTTCCCGAAAAGAATATGGTCAAAATGTTTGTTATCAATTAATAATTGTTTTTTATGCATAACTTCAATTTTAAAAAAAATTTCTATTTTTTTTCATTTATTTTAAGATTTTGATAATTCCATTCTATAAAATTAAATCCTTTTTTTATAAACATACTTTTAGTTTCCTTGAGACCTTCTCCCATAAAATTGAATATATGAGATGTTGAAATAGCGTGCAAAAAATTTGATTGTATTCCTTCAAGTAGATGAATATGATTATCGGCGCCACCACAAGGAATTACTGGTAAAGAGGTTACTTCATTGACCTCTTTTAATGTTTGAATATCATATCCATAACCAACACCATCTCTATCAATTGAATTTAGCATTAATTCTCCAGCACCTAAGTCTTCAACAATTTTTATAGTATTTTTAAGAGTTTTTGAAATTTTTTCTCTTCCACCATTTATAAAAACCTCAGCATTATCTAAACCTTGTTTTTTATAGTCAATGGAAGCAACTAATGATTGAGAGCCATAGTAATCTACTATTTTATTAATAAATCTATTTTGATTTTGATGAAATGAAGAATTAATAACTATTTTGTCGGCACCGTTGTCAAAATATTTTTTTGCCACTTCATAATCTGTTATGCCTCCTCCAATTGAAACAGGCATGAAAGATTTTTCAATTAATGGCTTTATGTCGTAAAGGAATTGATCGTAATTATGATTATTATCTTTTGATATGTTGAGAATTATCAATTCATCTATACTTTTTGACATTTCTGAAAAATCGTAATTTTCAACTACCCAATTTGTATCTCCTACTTTTTGTAGATTAAAATTTCTACTCAAATTAAAAGTATTTTCAGAATACAATAAAACAAAGCATAGTCTTGGAGTTATCATATTAGATCAAAATAATTTAAAAAATTGTATAAGAATTGAATTCCATGATTTTGGCTTTTTTCTGGATGAAATTGTGTACCAACTATATTTTCTTTTTTAATGACAGATGGAAAAAATATTTCATATTGCGTTTCAGCAATAACATCCTCTTTATTTTTGTTTTGGAAATAGTAATTATGAACAAAATAAAATTTGGAGTTCTTGTCAATATTATAAAAAAGGTCATTATTTTTTATTATCTTTAAACTATTAAATCCTATATGAGGTATTTTCTTATTAATTTTAAATTTAGTAAGATTTCCTTCAATCCAGTTGAAACCATTATTTTCAAAATTTGTTTCCTCACTTCTAGTTCCAAAAAGTTGCATTCCCAAACAAATACCTAAAATAGGAATTTTTTTTTCACAAGCCATCAGATTTAATGGTTCTATCAAACCTTTATTCTTTATATCATCAATAATCTTAAATGAACCATCTCCAGGTAAGATAAGACAATCAGAATTCAATATTTCTTTTTCAGAATTGATAACTTTCGCTTCAATATTTAGGTAATTAAAAATGTTTTTAACTGACCATATATTTCCACAATTGTAATCTAAAATGTTTATTCTCATTGTTTGCTTTTTAATTAAGGTGATTATCCAGTTAATCTTTGAAATGTAGAATGTTTAATTTGATTTTTTAAATCAAAACGTTTTTTGTTTAATGATTGTCTAATCTTCTTAAAAACTAAATCTACATTCTTTAAATATTTTTTAATTATTGTATCATTGTAACAATAACTAGTAGTAACAAATGATCCTGCGAGAAAACCTTTTTTTAACATCTCTTGTGTAAAAAATGTAGTGATTTCTAAATTATTCGGATAATCAAATCTTAGATTTGGAATACTATCTAAACCTGTAATTATAATTTTAAGATTATTTTTTTTTGCACTTTTTTTCCATCCCTCTTTAATTTTTATACCATAATTACATAAGATTTTATTTATTCTAAATTTTTTTAATTTTTTTAGTGTCTCATTTGCTGCAATAAAGCCTAAACGATCAGTCCACATTGTTGAGCTTATAAAAGAGTCCTGAGCAACTTGCATAATTTTTTTTTTACCGATAATCGCAGATATAGGATACCCATTACCAATCGATTTACCAAAAATTGATATATGGGGATTCACATTTAATTTAAGATGTATTCCTCCATACGTGTCTTTGAACCCTGTGGTTATCTCATCAAATATAAGTATAGCATTATTTTTTTCTACTAACTTTTTTACCTTATGAAGGAATTGATTATTTGGTTTTACAGCTCTCATTGGTTCCATGATAACAACACCAATATCGTTATTTTTTTTTGAAAAAATTTTTTCAAGTGATTTTATATCATTGTAATAAAACGGTTTAATTGATCCTTTGTATGAACTAGATACACCGTAAGTTTTCAAACCAGGTAAAAGTTGCTTGTCTAAATTAGTAGATTTTTGAAGATTTGCAGCTAAATACCAATCATGCCATCCATGATAACCGCAAAAAGCAATATTTTGTTTTTTCGTATAAGCTCTAGCAATTCTAATGGCAACCATACAAGCTTCACCTCCTGATTTACAAAATTTAGCCATTCCGGCCCATTTATGAATTTTGATTAATTCTTTTGCTAAATCAATTTCCTCTGTAGCGTTTAAAGTTGTCATAGAACCTTTTTTTAATCCTTTATAAATAGCTTTATTTAAATGTTCATCAGCATATCCCAACACACAGCTAGTAACTCCCATTCCAGCAAAATCACTATATTCTTTATTTTCTAAATCCCAAATTTTATATCCTTTTGCTTTTTTATAATAAGTTGGCCACAAACCTGGTAAGAAAATTTCACTCCTTTTTGATAAGAGCTGATTACCGCCGGGTATTATTTTTTTTGCTTTGATTAGTAATTTTTGACCTTTATTCATTTTAAATTTAGATACCAGCTATCGCTATAAGGGTGTCAGTTTTTTTATTTTTTTGTAAAAGTTTTTTATAATTAAAATCAATTTTTTCATTAAAATAATCTTTATGATACAGGTCATGACCTCTAGGTTTTTTTTCTAGAAACCATCTCATGTGATTAGTGAAACCATATCTCTGAAAATATTCAACTCTAATATTTTTGAAGCCTGTTTTTTTTAATAACTTTTTAAGAGATTGTGATGTATGGAGAACTAAATGTTCACTCCATAAAGAAAAATCTCTAAATTCCTTAAATTTAAATAAAAGGTCGTTACTATGAGGCACTTCTATAATGATTTTACCATTTTTTTTTAGTTTGTTTCTTAAATTTTTAAGAGTTTCAATTTGATGGGGGATGTGCTCCAGTACATGGAAAAGTGTAATTAAATCGAACTTTTTATCAAAATGATTTACATCTTTTTGAATTGTAATTTTTCTGAATTTTCTTTTTATGTAAAAAATACACTTATCTTTTAATTCTACTCCACTCAGTGACTTAGCTTTATTGTTAGTAAAAAATCCACCCCATCCGCATCCATAATCTAATACATCTTTTTTGTTTGTATAAGATCTAAATTGATTTACTCTTCTTTTATCATCTTCAGTGACTAATTCATATTTTTCTAAAATTTTAGTTTTGTTTATTTTTTCTAAATAAGATATTTTTCTATAATCAGCTTTTTTATAATATTTTTTACTTGTTATAACCTTCTCTAAAAATTTTATTTCTGACTTCTTGTCTTGATAAACATTTATCTTCTTATCTCTAGTTCTGTTATGGAATAACTCAATATTTTTTTTGTGTATCAAGCCTAGTCTTAATAAATCTTTTGCTATAGTTGTATCTAATTTGATTTTTTTGTTTTTCATTTAAAATTTTTATAAAATAAAATTCACTTTTTTTAATTCAAACTTATAAGACGCGTAAGTCCTATTTTCAAATTTAATATTAAAATTATCTATAATTTGGAAACCCAAATTTAGAAAAACTTTTTTCATACCAATGTTTTTTTTTAATGTTCCACAATATATTTTTTTTAAAGATATCTTTTCAAAACAATAAACAATTAAATATTTAATCAATATTTTACCAAATCCACGGTTCCAGTATTTCTTTTCACCAATCATAATTCCAATTTCTGCTGACTTATTGCGTTTATTTATTTTAGAAATCTTTAATGTCCCGATCATTTTTTTTTTTACAAAAACAGAAAAAAAAATATCCTGTTTGCTTGATAAAATTTTCTTTAAATAAGTAATAATTAATTCTTTATTTATATTTTTTCCTAATTCATTTCTCAATATGTATTTTGTAACTTCTTCATCTGCTAACCATTTTAAATAATTTGATTTATGTACATCAAAAATTTTAAATGGTCTTACAATTAAATTATAAGATTTATTTACTATTTTTTTCAATTTCTTCTAAAACTTTTAATATATTTGCGTCTTTTTTTAAATCGTGCGGGAATAAGCTACTTTTTTTACTTCTTGCCGCATTTATAAAATCTCGCATTTCATCTACATAAGGTTTTTCTGAATAAACATAACCTTTATGAGGTTTGCCCTCATCAAACTTAAAAATTTTAATACTTTTGGGAGTTCTATAAAGCTTAATTGTTTTATCCTCATAATCAAAAAATATTTTACCTTTAGAGCCAAGAATAATCATTCTTCTTGTAGGGGTGACTCTAGACAAAACTTCAACAGTAATATTGGCTATGATATTTTTTGGAAATTTAAGATTAAAGCTATAAAAATCATCAGCTTTCATCTGAAGATCGCTCAATTTATTTTTATAAGAATTTAATACCTTAGGTAATCCAAAAATATCCATTATCCATGTTAATTCGAATGGTACTATTTCTCTACATGCGCCAGTCTTTTTTTTTGAGACATAAAAATCTTTTATATTTTCCCATGGATGCCAATCAGGAAGATATTGTCCTATTTGATAATTTATACTTAATATCTTTCCTATTGATTTTTTCTTTATGAAGTTCTTTATAATTTTAGGGGCTTTAAAATATTTCATTGTGCAAGATGGAGCAATAATTGTATTAATTTTTTTTTGTAATTTAAAAAGATTTAGAGTCTGTGTTGATTTTTCAACAGAGGCTTCCATAAAACAATCTATATTATTATTTGCAGCAAATTTTGCATAAGAGTAATGTTTATCAGGGGGGGTGCTAATTATAAAAACATTAGGTTTTGTACTTTGATATGCATTTTTAAAATCAGAAAAAGTTTTAATTTTGTATTCATTGCCTACTTTCTTGACTCTTGATGGATTCCTGTCAAATCCATAAATTTTTTTAAATCCCAATTTTTTCAAACACCTTATTCTTCTTTTTCCCATAGAACCAAGGCCAATGACTAATAATTTCATTTTATAATTTTGTTTTAAATTTTTTTAGTATTGCTTCAACACAAATAAAATCATTCATATTGTCTATCTCATAACATTGAAATTTGTCAATAAGCATTCCGATAGAATTTTTACAATAGAATGTTTTTTCTTTTAAAAAATTTTTTACCTTGGCAATATAAATTACTCCATATGGAAAATAATATTTTTCTGCATCCTGTCTTCTATGGATTTTTTTTAATTTAGAAAAAGCTGGAGATATTTTTAATTTATTATTTAATTTTTTTAAAAAATTTGGTGTCTCGGATACTTCACCTAATGAAATAAGTGCATCGAAGTTTTTTCTATTTTTATGCAGAATCTTAATACCATTATCAATGTCTTTTTTTTTTCTAATAGGAGATGTTGGTTCAATTAATGCCACATAATCAAAAGAATTATTTTTTTTTTTTAATTCCATTATTACATGTTTTATAACATCAAAAGTTTTTGAGCTGTCTAGAGAAAGATTTTTTGGTCTTAAAAAATCAATATTTATTTTTTGTTTTTCTGAGATTCTTTTTATTAAATTCGACTCTGTAGAAACAAATATTTTGTCTATCAATTTTGATTTCAAGCAACTCCTTATACTATAGTTAATTAATGGTTGATTATTAATTAACTTAATATTTTTTTTTTTTAAACCTTTGGAGCCCAATCTAGCAGGTATCACTGCTAAAATTTTTTTGTTATCAATCATAATTTTAATTCTTATTTTTTTAATTTTTTATTAATATAAAGTTTTATTAGATAGCAAATATATTTTATTTTTTTTTGACTAACTCCATAAGATGGTAAACAGATTGTACTTTCATGAATTTCATTAGAATTTTTGAATTTATTTTTTTTTAAATATTTCTTATAAATTGGCATTTTGCTCATCGGATAAAAGACTTTTCTCGTCTCAATCCCGTGTAGCAAAAGATGATTGATAATTTGATCTCTATGTGATTTTAACCTTCCCAATAAAGTTAAAGTGTAAAGCCAATATGAATTTACAACTGGACCATATGCTTTAGGTAATTTCAAATTTTTCTCAAATTTGAGATATTTTTTATAATTTTTAACTATCATATATTTATCCCTAAAAATGTACGAAATTCTCTCAAATTGTGCTGTTCCAACTGCAGCTTGTAGGTTAGTCATTCTATAATTAAAACCAATATCTTCATGCCAATATTTTTCTTTAGTAGACATTCCATGATCTCTTAATAATTTAGCTTTATTCATCTTGTTGCGATTTTTAAAACAAACAATTCCTCCCTCCCCAGTAGTTACAGTTTTGTTAGCAAAAAAACTGAAAGTAGATGCATCGCCTAAATTTCCTACATGCTTTTTTTTATATTTACTTCCTAAAGCCTCTGCACAATCTTCAATTAAAATTAAATCATGTTTTTTACATATTCTTTTAATTTTTGTCATATCAGCTGGATGACCATAAAGGTGAACAACAATAATTGCTTTAGTTTTTTTTGTAATTGATTTTTCAATTAAATTTTCATCTATACAAAATGTATTCTTATTTACATCTACAAAAACTGGTTTTGCACCAGAGTGAATCACTGCATTGGTGGGTGATGCAAAGGTTAAATCTGGAACTATTATTTCATCTCCATTTCCTAAACTAAAAGCAGAAATTGCTAGTTGTAATGCTGTTGTACCATTAGAAACAGCTAAAGCATTTTTTAACTTAGTAAATTTTGAAAATTTATCCTCAAATTTTTTAACAAAATGTCCTTGGGAAGATATCCATCCAGTCTTTATACACTTTGTAAGATATTTCAATTCATTACCATCAAGATTAGGTTTTATTAATGATGTTTTATCAGCCCTATCAAATGATGCTAAATCTACTATTCTTTTATTTTCGTTGACTAATGGAATAATCTTAATTTTATCATTTAATGACTTAAAAATTTTCTCTGTGTTAGAAAGGTAATACAAACTTCTTACTCTATGATTCATAATTTTGTTGACCTGAGTATTTAAATTAATACCCCCCAAAATTTTTTTTCTTATATCACCATCAGAAATACTTCCTATTAATCTTTTTTTTTCGTCAACAACAAAACATATTCCATATGTATTAATGTTAATTTTTTTAATTACATCTGAAAGATTTGCTCTTTTATTTATTATAACTTTATTTATTTCATTATTCATAAATGATTTTTTATAAGATTTATTTGTGATTTAAGTAATTTTATATTTTTAGAGTAAACTTCAATTGAATAATAATCGAGATTTTTTTTTAAAATTTTTAAAAACCATGAATTTTTTTTAATTGTAGAATTTGTGTCTGCTTTACCGTCGTTATCACTTAAATGAATAGCTTTTATATATTTATAAATTTTTTTATAACCTCTTTTTAAATCAAATTTCTCAGAGTTAGATGATACTTTAAAATGAGCAACATCAAATAATAAACCGATATTGTTATCTAAATTTGAAAAGAATTTCTTGATTTCTTTGGGATTAGTTAAAAGAAAAGGATTTACTCTAAATTCTTTTAAGTTTTTTTCTGAGATAACGTTGTTTTCTACTAGAAGTTTAATTTTATTTTTTTTTGCAAATTCATTTATTTTAATCAATCTCTGAAAAAATATTTTATAAGCCATACTCTTGCTCATAAGTTTCTTTTTAGAAATTTTTTTTCCTAGTTCTTTAATTTCTGGGTCAAATCTAAAACCGGCATGAAAGCTATAATATTTTGAGTTAGTTTTTTTAGCTAAGACAATTCCTTGTTTGATGTGATTGATTGTTTTTTTTAAATTCAAACTATTTCTGCTACAAAGATTTAATACAAAGGGTATTTTTGGTGGAGGAAAATAATTGTGGATTCTAATATTTGCTTTTCTTTTTAATTTATTCAACTCAGTCAATATATTTTTTGAGTGTAACCCAGATGATAACTCGATATTCTTAATATTATTTTTTAAGTAATATCTTGATGTTTTAAACGCAGAATTTTTTCTAAATCCACCTGTAGATAAAAAAATCATTTTTTTTTGGAAAAATCTGAAAATTTCACAAATTGATCAATTTTAACTTTTTTTTTAATTATCTTACCTTTGATCCAACTTATCTTATTAGGTAATACGCCGGTACCAGGTCTTCTACAGTCCAAATACTCTAAATTGATCTTTGTACCGGCTGGTAAAGATCGATTATAAATAAGGCTTTTTCTCGAGATTTTTTTCATATCTCTTTCTTCTTTTTGTAATTTTTTTTGGTAATTTCCTAGCATGATCAATGATCTACTTAGTGTATTAAAATAATTTTTAAGCTCTTTAGGATCCGATGAAGCTTTATGATCAGGTCCATTTAAGTTTTTGTTCATTGTAAAATGTCTTTCAAAAATTCTTGCCCCAAAACTTAATGCAATAATTGCTGCTTTCTCATCCCTGCTATGATCGGAGAAACCAATTGGAAAATCATATCTTTCTTTTAATGTTATTATATTTCTTAAATTCAAAGATTTATCACTACATGGATAATTAGAAACACAATGTAATAAAATTATATTCTTTTTTTTATTTTTTTTGTAAATTTTTAAAGTTTCATCAATTTCTTTAATAGATGCCATACCAGTAGAAATTATTACTTTAGCTTTTTTTAAGGATAAATATTGATGTAATTTATGGTCAACTATATCTGCTGATGCTGTCTTAATTGTTTTTAATTTTAATTCAGAAAGAAATTTTGCATCTTCTAAAGTATAAGGCGTTGAGATAAATTCTATTTTGAGTTTTTTACAAATATTTTGATAAAAAAGATGATCTTTTTCAGAAAGCTCAAGCTTTTTTAACATTTCGTAATGAGACTCTTTTTTATTGTTTTTTTGATAAGGAACTTTTGGTGTGTTTTTTGATGCTAATGTTTTTGCTTTAAACGTTTGAAACTTTACAGATGAGGCACCGATTTTTTTGGCTTGATTGATTAGTTCCTTGCCTAATTTTTTACTGTTATTATGATTAACTCCAATTTCAGCAATGAGATTTATTTTTTCCATAAAATATAAAGTAAATTTTTCATTAGAGTTTAGTAAATCTCGAACTTTGGAGACCATATTCCTTCATTATTTTTATAAAATAAATCCTTATTTGCCCATTTATCTAAAACACTATTAAATGTATCAAGATCCATTGAGTAATAATCTAGGTACATTTTAATATGATCTTCCGTAGGTTTTTCTCCATCAAATTTTTTTGAAATATTTATTGCTTGATTTCTTGTCATTGCTTCTCTTCTAATGTCGTTTGAACACTCCTGAATCACTCTTCCAAAACCAAATTTTAAATACATTAAATAATAATATAATCTAACTAAATATGTGTCAGTTACTGAAAAATTTTCAATTGAGCCTGAGCTTCTCTCTTTTTTTTCAACCAATCCACATTTTTCTTTTGCTACTAAATAATGATTATAGTTTACGAAATTTTCAAAGTAAGACCAATGAAACAGTTCAGGTTTAGATTTATTTTTCATCTCTTCATCATCAGGATATGTGAACCAAAAAATTTCATCTTTGGAAAATTCTTTCAAATATTTATTGGGATCTAATCCACTAAGATAATAATTAATTCCATCATTTTTTTCGTAAGTAGGACTGTTTCTTAATCTAGTTTCACCCCCATATTCTGATTCACCCTCCTCTGCAAACATAACGAATGGTATATCGAAAATAGTTGATGCTCTGTAAATTGCAGTTTGAACAGAGATCATAAAAGCATGCATTGGTATTCCTCTTTCTATAAAATTTGATTTATCAATTTTTTTTTCTACTTCTCTATTGGTGGTAATCATTACATGTTCATATCCTTTTTGCAGGAAATTATGTATATTTTGAATTCCAATCTCCTCCTCAAGTGGGGGTCTTATCGTAATGCATAAAGGATTCATCCCTAACTTATGCTTCAACATATAAGCTATGTATGCTCCATCTTTACCACCACTATAAGGAACAATTACATTGTGTCTTCCCTTATTTCTCTTTTTGTATTTTTCGCAAATTAGTTCCAATTCCTCCCACCTTTTTTTCCAATCTACTTTGGTTTTTTTTAAATCATTCCATTCACAAGCTCCACAAACTCCTTCTTTATTAAAAGTTTGTCTAGGCCTTGTATGAGGCATTAAGCATTTCTTACAAAACTTAAGAATTTTTTTATCTTTTGTCATAAATTAATAACTAATTATCACTTTAAAACTTAATTAGGCAAAGCTCCGCACTAGGCAAAGTAAGCATTCTTTAACCTTTTTTGTACACATATTTTTAATTGGTTAAAATAATAATTTATTTTCTGAGTTTACTGTTACCATATAATTATTAACCAATACTTTAATTTTGTTTTTTTCAACATTTATTAATTCACAAATAAAACTTGTAAGAGGTCCGGAATAAAATTTTATTTTTTTATTAATAATTAAATTGAAAAAGCTTTGAGATATAAATCCAGATTCATTTTCATTCTTTTTACATTTGCTAATAAAATCTATTATTTCTTTCTGAGAACTAATTGAGAAAGGTATAATTGAGTGCAAACCTTTTAAATATTTTACAGTTTCCAAAATCTTTGAGTTTTCAAATTTATTATTTTTAATAAAAAAGTAGTTGCCTAGTAAAAGTTTACTTTTTTTATTTAACAATTTGCCTTTGATCATTTGAGAAATTTGAATTTTTGGAACGTATACCTCAGTTTCTGAACCAAGTTTCTTTTTAATGGAATCTTTAAGAATGCTTATTTGATTTTTTTTCATTTTTGCAACAATCCACATTTTATTTTTCCTCGATCTCTTCTTTTAGTTCATCATATTCTTTCATTTTTCTTTTCATAAAATTGATGGTTAATTTTGTTTTTTGAGCTAAGCCTTCAGGAGTGAGAACGTACAAATAATTGATTTTGTTTGGATTTTTTTTAAAATTTTCAATTTTAATAAGGCCTTTTATTTGTAATTCTTTCAAACAATAGTTTAATTTTCCTAGACTAAAACCTAACTCTTGCGCCAACTCTCTTTGTGAAGATTGAGGTTTTTTTTTTATTTTTCTAAGTATCTCGAAATGATCTTGGTTGTCTTCCATATGTTCAATTTTTGAACATCATAACGTTCAATATTTGAACAGTCAATACCTAAATAAAAAAAAACCCCCTTATTTTTTTATAAAAAACTTAAGGGGGTTAGATTTAATTATGATACCAAAATTTTTTTCAGTGCATAAATCAAGCCGATTGAGCTATTAGTACTGGTCAGCTACATGCGTTGCCGCACTTCCACACCCAGCCTATCAACGTGGTGGTCTACCACGGCTCTATTGGAAG
>MDSV01018271.1_pt1 | contig 15050 bp, 13 predicted proteins | sample 810851 | NCBI WGS metagenome assembly MDSV01 (sample SAMN05326640, study PRJNA326480) | marine metagenome | isolation source: seawater | place: Atlantic Ocean: North East | collected 2012
CTTGGGTCAACAAAAATAGGTTCCAAATCGGAATTCAATATTTTTAAAACCCTTTCAGATAATTCAAGAATTGATATTACATCCTCGTCAGGACCTATATTTATTGTTTCAGATACAGCATTTGGATTCGTCAAAGAATTAGTAATTGGATTTACTACATCATCTATATCTGAAAAACATCTTTGTTGAGAGCCGTCACCATATATTATTGGTGGCTGATCATTTAGTACTCTATTAATCATTATTGAAACTACATTTCTATATGGATCATCATATTTCTGTTTTGGACCAATTATGTTGTGAGGAACAAGATTTACAAATTCAAAATCATGAACTTCGCTCATTACTTTTAAGCTTTCCTCAGAAGCAAGTTTTGCGATACCGTATGGATCTTGAGGTTTAGGAACCATATCTTCTGTAAATGGAACAGTTTCCTGTTCACCATATCTTGCCATACTTGAACAATTAATCAATTTTGGTATTTTATTATCAGCAACAGCAGTAAAAACCGACATAGAAATTTGATATGTATTTTGTCCAACAAGATAAGGCGAGAAAACACTTAAGCCCTCATAAGCAGTACAGGCTGTGTGAATTACAATATCAGAACCCTTTGTAAGTTTTTTCATCTGATTAAGATAAATTGCATCAACTTGATAAAAATCTGCATCTTCCGGCACATTATCAAGATATCCACCAATCAAATTATCACAACCACTAACTTCATGTCCTGCTGCAAGTAAGTTTTCTGCTACGTGCCCACCTAAAAAGCCTGCTATTCCTGTAATAAAAATTTTCATGAATAAAGTATAATTGTAATCTTATTTTAAAAAAATTAGATAAAAATTAGTTATCATTAATTTTAGAAATTTTATAAATGAAAAATAAATCAATTAAAAAACTCACAATTTTCTTTGGCCTATTTCTTTTATTTTTAACTATTACAAAGATAGATTACAGGACTTCAGAACCTCATCCATGGTCATCTCATGATGATGCAAGTTATTACTTTCATGCATATACACTCGGCATTGATTTTGATTTAGATTATTCAAATCAAGTAAGTAAAGACAGTAATTTTTCGATTTTGAACGAATCAAAAAATCCCGTTCCAACACATCCTTTCGGCTCAGGCTTATTAGCATCACCTTTTGTTGCATTAGGAAATATTCTTAACTCTATATTTGATACTTCATTAAAAGAAGAAAATAATATAACTTATTTTTTTTATTCCATGTCTTCAATTGTATTTTTCTTTTTAATCTTATTTTTTATTAGAAAAACACTTGTAGAAATGAAGGTTGAAAAAATAGACTCTCTATCAATTTTTGCACTTTTACTTGGTTCAGGAATAGGATATTATGCATTTGAGAGATTCAGTATGACCCCAATTTATGAGGCTTTTGCAGTATCTTTAATAATGTATCTTTCAACAATTGAAAAAAGAAAAAATTATTTTTTTGTTGGATTTTTTTCACTCTTTTTTTTGATGATTAGATGGGTAAATTATTATTTTATATTGTTACCTATATTTGTAATTTATTTGATGAATAAAAAGCAAAATATAAATAAATATATTGTGACTAATCCATACTACTACCTAGGTTTTGTATCAGGATTAGGTCTATTTTTAACCCATACAAAAATTTTATATAATTTTGTTGGAATAAATCCATCTTTAGTGAGCAACTATGCAGGTCCAGCAACCAATTTGATAGATAAATTTTTAAATCTCAGTGATTTAGAAAGGTTTGTTTCACTAGAAACACTCATAAGTATTTTAAAAGATTTTGTTTTAATACTTTTTTCTCAAGAATTTGGTCTCGTTTGGTTTTCACCAGTTTTATTCATTCTGTTTTATCTAATTGTTAAAATATTTTTTACAAAAAAATATGAACTCTTTTTATTGCTCTTGATGATTGTTTCTATTCCTTTAGGGATTGTAATTTTATGGCAATCTGTTGCTTCCTCTTATGGTTATAGATATATGTTTAGCCTTATTCCTATTGCAATTATTTTGTCTTATAAATATTTATCAACAATAGAGTTTAAAGTATTATCCACTTTAAACATTTTTAGTATTTTTTTATATCTAATGTTTGAGACAAACGAATTAAATTCTTTGAGAGAACAAATAAATATATTTGGGGTTGATACTAGATACTCTGCAAGATACTACATTCAAGGAACATTTAACTCATTATTCGATTTAAACAGCTACTTAACAATTTTTGGTACCTCTTTTCTCGCAGTAATTTTTATAAAATTTATTTTATTTATCATTGACCTCGACACGCTTCTAGAGATTGTAAATAATTTTGGTTATTTAAATGATGACGTTAGTAGGCTTATAAATTATTCAAATAATATCTCTTTGATTGAGATTTTGGTGTATTTAATTATGATTTTTTATTTTGTTCAAAAATTAATAAATCAACGCTTTCTTTTCGGCACCAAACAAAACTAGAATTACTATTAAATGAAAAAAATTTTAATTGCTGTTCCATGTTTTAATGAGGAAGAAACAATAGCAAAATGCTTAAGTAATCTAATTAATGAAAAAAGTAATATTAAAGATTATCTAGTCGAAATACTAGTTGTAAATGATGGAAGCACAGACTCAACACATGATATATTGAAAACTTTCAATGAAGAAATTATTGTATTAAATTCAATGATTAATTGCGGTCTATCAGAAGTTTTTAATACCATAATGAATTTTACTTCAAATAATAATTTTGATTACGTAATAGTCTATGACGCTGACAATCAATACCCTTCAAATGAGATTTCTATGTTGCTAACGAATTCAATTGAAAAAAAATCAGATATTGAAATTGGAGCAAGAAACTTTAAGAAGACTAGCCATTTTTCAAAGACAAAAAATTTTTTACAAATAGTTGGTTCGTCGGTAGTTAGTAAAATTTTAAGAATTAAAATTAAAGACGTAACCTCTGGTTTTAGAATTTACTCAAAGAGAGCCGCAAATTCATTATTCTCGAACAATTCTTTTACTTACACTATTGAAACATTGTTTCAGGGAGTATCAGATGGTCTTATAATTAATTTTTCATCAATAGGAGAAGTTAACAAGACAAGAAATTCAAGACTGTTCAAAAGTAATTTTGATTATGTAAGGAAATCGATTGCAATAATAATAAAGTCGATATTTTTGTATAAAATTCGCACAGCTTTTGTTGTAATTTCAATTTTATTTTTTACCCCTGGGTTTTTATTATTATCTAGGTTTTTCCTTCCATACTTTCTGTTAGGTTCAAACCCTGGGAATATACAATCATTGATTGTCGGAACTGGTTACATAACAATATTGTTTGTATTTTTAATTTACTTATTAATAAGAATTGACAGTTTCAAGAAATTTTCTGAGTTAAAAAGATTAGTATATCAACCAAAGCATTTATCAAATTAATGCTGGAATATTTAAAGTTAATCTATGAAAAATATAAAGATAGTAATTTAATTAGATTTTCTAACTATTTACTTTTATTCGTCTCTTTTTATTACTTATGGAATAAATTAAAAAAATTGGAATATGAAAGTCTTTTTAATTTAGATATTGGGATTTTTTTAATGTCAATTTTACTTATTTATTCATCTTTTTATTCCCAATCTGTTGCATGGGCAAAGCTTTTTGACACAGAACAAAAAAATTACTTAATAAAAGTTTGGTTAGGATCAAATCTTGCAAAGTATATACCCTTCAAGGTAGGTGTTATTTTAAAAAGAGTAAATGAAATTAGATTAAAATCAGATATTTCACTAAAAATAATTACAAAAAATTATCTTCTTGAACAAGTCATGTTACTTTCATCAGCATTTGTAATATCAATATGTTATTTCTTTCAAGATTTACTAACTTTTACAATTGTTTATTTGCTTATTATTCTTGCTCTACGAACTTACGGCTTAAGAAAAAAGATTGAATCAAACTTGATTACAGCTTTTGTTTATTACTTTCTAAGTCAGTATTGCTATCTGATTAGTGTGTACTTAATCTCTATCGAAATTTTTGGACAATTTGAAATTAAATATGCTTCAATTTATATAATCTCAACCATTGTGGGAATGTTTGTATTTACTGCTCCAGTCGGGCTTGGTGTAAGAGAGTCAGTATTTATATTTTTACTGGGAAATATTAACAATTTGAACGAGGTATTCAATTTTATTGTTATAGCTAGAATCTTGGTAACCATTGTTGATATACTTTCTTTTTTGTCATCTTATTTATATTTAAAAGAAAAATGAAAAAAATTATAATTAATACATCAACTTATAAGTCAAGCAAGGAAGACACAACACCAGATTTTATAAACTCAATGATTAAATCTTTAAACGAAAAGTATGACGATATTGAAATTGTGGTTTTTAGACCTATGAAACATTTTTATGAAGATGTTTACTATGAAGATAATTACAAAGTTGTTCCATATAGATATCTTTGGAATATTAAAAGACAAACTTTATGGAAGTATGGCCTAAAACCTGCTTATGACATAAATAAAATAAATATAGTAAAAATTATCTCTCTCTTTATTGCTCAGTTTTTCAATTTAAAAAAGTTAATAAAAGATGAAAACCCCGATTACATTTATTCACAATGGTTTATTCCACAAGCATTTGTAACTGCAACAATTAAAAATAAAACAAATCTAAAAAAACTTTTTAGCACATATGGTGGAGATGTACTAATTGTGAAAAATATGGGTTATTTAGGAAAAAAAATAATAAATTTTGTTGTTAATAATTCACATAAATTTTCCGCAATAAGTTCATTAAACTTAAGTCAATTAAATGATTCACTTAATACTAAATTAAAAGAAAAAAATAAAGGTAAAGTTATACCTTTGCCGATAGATGATTTTTTTTATCAACAAAAAATTTCCCATTCTCAAACAACTAATGAAAACAAATTTTTGTCAATTGGGAGGTTAATTGAAGTAAAGGGGATCGATTTACTTATTGACAGTTTAAATATTTTATATAAAGAAGGTTTTTCAAGCTTCAATCTTGAAATATTAGGAGATGGAATAGATAGAGAATTTCTTGAAAAAAAAGTAAAAAAACTTAATTTAGAAAACAATATTAATTTTGAAGGGTGGAAAAGAAATAATGAAAAATTAAATTCATACAATAAAAATGATGTAGTTTTTATTACTTCTAAGCAAACAAAAACCATTATGGAAGGAGGACCGCTTACCTTAATCGAGGCAATGTCACAAAAAAAAATATGTATTTGTAGTGATAGCGTTGGTTATTCAGAACATATACATGATGGTGTAAATGGAATATTATTTCAATCAGGGGATATCGAAAGTTTGTATCAATCAATTAAAAAATATTTGAATATGAACGATAATGAAAAGTCTGACATGAAACAAAAAGCTTTTGAGACAAGCTTACTTTTTAAAAGAGACAATATAACAAAAGAACTATATAACTTTTTCTTTTCAGATTAATTATTCATATAATTATCAAAACAATTTTTTGAATTAAGTTCAACTTGACACTCACTAACATCAAAATTTCTTGTTTCTTTTTTTGTAATTTCATAAGAAGAATTACTGAGACTTATTGATAAGAAAAATAAAATAAATAAATTGATAACTTGAGAATTCAGTTTTTTATATAAAAAGATATAAATCAAAATACCTACTAAATAAAAAGTTATAAATAATAAATTCGAACTTAAAAATGTACTAAAAATTATGGAACTATAAATAAATTCGTAAATAGATAAATCTCTACGATAAGATATACAAAATATTATTGTCAATAAACCTAGTAAAACAAAGTTTTGAGAATACCTAATCCACTTAGTTGGACTCGACAACCAAAACCATAAATATATTGGAATCGTTGAAAATATAATAGGATTTATAGTATTTCTTATATTTTCATCCTTAAATAAATCTTTAAAAATTAAAATACCAATAATTAGTCCCGGAACTATTAGTACTCTTAAGAAATCGGACACATTCCAATTAACAACTTCTGAATAATTAAATTTTGTAACTATTGAATCAATATTAAATTTATTAGTTGTATTAAATCCAATACTTTGATTGTTTAAAAACTGATACTCATAAAATTCACTTATCCACAATAAAATCCCACCATTATGTTTAAAGCTAATTAAAGATAACCAAAATGTAATAGGGATCAAAAAAAAGATTGAATCATTAATTATATTTTTAATATTTTTTTCCTTGATCATTACATAGAGATAAAAAAATAAGAATGATAAAACATTTATATATTTACCAAAAATGATTGAGGAGCTTATCAGTACCAAGCCTACATTTCTGTTTTTTTGAAATATTATAAAACCAAAAAATAAGACAGATGTAGATATTGCCTCACCCAATGAATAAAGGGTTCCATACCACCACGGGTGAATTACTAGTGCTAATGAGCAATATATTAAAAATGTATATTTTTCAATATTAAATTTTTTTGATGTATAAATACAAAAAGAAATTAATAATGAATACATCCAAACAATATTTGACATTCGTGCAATAATTAAATTTTTTGAGATTCCCCATCCAATTACACTTCCAACAGCTGAAAGTGGACCAGACGACAAGTTTGCTTTAAAGTTACCATCAAAAACTGGATCTAAATTTGATGCATCAAAGTTTAATTTTGTAAAGAAATTGTAATTGCTTGTTAAAGATACGAGTTCATCAATGAATGATCCTAAGTATTGTGAAGTCCGAAAGGCGTAAAAAAAAATAAAAATTAGATTAATGAAAAACAGAATTTTAACAATTATATTTTTTTCATTTTCGTGATAAATTATTTTTTGAAACATTAATTACATGTTAATTGTCTAAAATGTGATTGCGATTAACTTATTTTCATTTTATAAAATTATTTTTGATAAAAGAAACTGGTGAAAAAATTACAAATTACTTAAAGTAAAAATATTCTGATATGGGAAATGGCTCATCATGGCTGAAAAATTATTGATAAATATCACAACATATACAAATACAATTATAAAGTAAACATTTATTTTTCTTTCTTTTAGTTTTTCAAGATAAGTAATTAACAATATTCCTATTAAATGAAAAAGCTGAATGATATAAGTTGCTTTTATTGTATCTCCTGAAGGCTCAGCATATTTTATTAGAAAGATTAAGTATCCAACAAAGGATGATAGAGAGCATAAAACTAATAATTTGTAAAATAATGAATTTTCTCGTTCATCATTTTTTTTAAAATATGTAAAGCTTTTTATAAAACCAAAAATTAATAAAAATGATGGAAAAATTGATACTAAGTTTACTCTTGCTAGATAGTCTCCAATTAATAACTGATTCCTTCCAGAGCTTAGATCACGGCTTGTAAATGAAAAATATCCCCAGTAATCTCCCCATAAATCCGAATAAAGTATTGGTAGAAATTGATTTATATAGTAACCGCGGATTGGTTTAGTAAACATAATTAATGCTTCTTTATTAAAAGGATTATAAAAATGAGATGGTTGATTGTTAAAACTAAACTTTGTACTGTCCATATTGAATGCAGTAAAAGTACCATACTGAAAATAAAGGCTGAAGTAAAACCATGAGGACAAGAAAAAACCAATTACAAAAGACTGAGTTATAAATTTTATATAGCGAAATCTTACTTCTTTATTATCTATAAAGATTACTAACAAAAAATAAGCTGGAAAAAGCAAAAATGCCCATTGTCTGCTCAATGCTAATCCACCAATAATAAAACCAAATTTAAAAATATCTTTGTTCGTAAATTCAAAATTTTCTCTATAAATTTTTAAAAATTGATACAACATAAGTGAGTTTAAAAAAAGAATATACATTTCTCCTCGAAGCATAAGAATGGTTCTGTAGTTTACTGTAAATAAAATCATCACCATAACTGTCGAAAGGTTGAGATATTTATTTCTTTTAAATAAAAGATTAATTATTTTTTGATAAATAAATAACAAAGTTATAAACAAGATTGAATTGAATATCATGTTTATAAAACCATAAAACACTCGACAATTATTATAAATATCACCATTTTCAAAAGTCATATATCTCTTGCAAATCTCATTTACAAAGGCTGGAAAAATATACGGCAAAGGTGGACTAAAAAATTCGTAGGTATAATTTTTTGATAATTGATTATTATCCCATGGAGGGTATAGATTTAGAAAGTTTTGAACATATTCATGGTGTGCCTCTCCATCATATCCAAATATTGGATCATAATGTAAAACATTAAAACTTAGTATGAAAATCAAGCAACAAAATAAAATAAAAATAAGAATATATTCAAAATTTTTTTTTAATTTAATCATAAGTTTTATTGTTTTAGTGTAAACCAAAAAATTATTCAAAATATTGAATAATTATTTAATCTCCACATATGTAATGAACCCATATTCAAACTCTCTTTTTTTTGTCTCACTGTCTAATGAGTCAAAAAATTTTTTAAATATTGGGAAAGTACCTAAATTATCTTTATCTAAAATTTCGTCGGGTTTTTTATAATAACCCTCCCATTTTTTATTCCAAATATTTTTTTCATTAGTCAATACAGGTGAAAATTCTAAAACCTTCGATATATTTTTTTCAAAACTAGCGACATCTACAGTATTCGGTTTTCTTATCATATTTTGTCTAAAGTAATATTTATTTAGTACTCTTTCTTCGATATTTCTTTTAATTTTCTGCTTTATTTTCTTTGGTTTATAATCTTGACTTAATTGTATATTTTCATGTCCAACTTTATTTTGAATTTGTTTTAGAGAATAAAAATCTCCTTCATTTACTGGATAGTTGTCTTCAAAAATACATTTTTTAAACCCCCACCATTTCATTTCTTTTAACCTTTCCATAGCATTTTGATGGTCATCGAAAAAACAAATACTGTCATCTATATTGTATTTTGTCCAATCTACAGAATTAAAATCTCCTGTTTTGTACTCAGCTTTTTCAGATCGATATTCAATATTTTCGTAACTTATGTCTAAACAAACAATCTTTGATTCAGGAGCAGCATTTTCGATAATATAAGTTGAATGACCTTTCCAAACACCACTTTCAATTACAAGTGAGGGTTTAATGTCTTTTAAAATTTTATAAAGTGCAAAACTGTGATTAAACCCCATTCCACCTTGGTTGTTTTTAATAGGTTTTAAATTATATATCTGTGTAAATTCTTCAATTGATTGTTGGTATTCTTGCATCATCATAAGTAATAATAATAAGCATATACATAATTAGTCATTTTTATTTTATTGGTTATTAAAATAAATCTGTGCAAACAAAACATAATAATATAAAAATTATTATCTTAGTTTTAAGTTCAAACAAATATCCTTCTCCCAGAAATGAGGTTACACAGTATGAAACATGGGGGAAAAAAGTTGACGGTGTTAATATTAAGTTATTTTTTTATAAAGGTGGAGAGTCGTTTTCACAAAACAAAAATTATATAACTTTTCCAGTTGGAGATAAGCTTCAAGATATTGGATATAAAACAATAGAAGCATTTGAATGGGTAGAAAAAAATTTTGATTATGATTATCTTCTTAGAGCAAATAGTTCATGTTATATAAATCTTGAAGAGTTAAAAAATTTTTTTGTTACTAAAGATAATCGCGGGCCAATTTACGGAGGACATATGAATAATTACAACGACAATTTCGACTATGTTCAAGGTGTTGGAATTCTCTTAAATAGAAATGCTATACAGAAAATTTTAAAAAATAAGTTAGACTGGGATCATTCTGTAATAGATGATGTTGCCTTGGGTAAAATAGCTCACCAAGAAAATTTTAAAAAATATTCTATAGATTCATTACATGTTGATGGAAATATACTTAATGGAAACTTAAATGAAAAATTTATCATTTATAGATGTAAGATGGAGAATTTTGGATATCCAAGATATTTAGATAGATACTTTCTAAAAATTATTGATAGTAAATTTAATGAAGATCTAAATCAATCGATTTTAAAATTGAAAAAAATTATATTTAATTTCATTAAGATTTTTAACTTAAAGTATTACAAATTAAAGTACTCATCTTTCATATATCAAAAAATGGTGTCTCTGATCCCCAAAAATATAAAAAAAATTATAAAAAGGTAAGAATATAGTAACAATTGAATTTTTTATACAATTAAAATACAAATATGAAAATACCCGTTGCGGATCCTGTAAGAGAAAATATCTATTTAGGTATAAATGAAAAAAATTTATTTAATGAATTTAAAAAAGGAATTTATGTTGGTGGTGAAAATGTTAATAATTTTGAAAACAACCTTCAAAAATTTCTAAATGTAAAATATGCTATATCTTTAAATTCTGGAACAGATGCTTTATTACTTGGTTTTATAGCTGCCGGTCTTTCGAAAGGCGACGAAGTTTTAGTTCCATCATTTACATATTTTGCAACAGTTGAAGTTCTCTTAAACCTAGGAGCTATACCTGTATTTGTCGACATTCATCCAAAAACTTTTACATTGAATCTTGAAGATGCAAAGGGAAAAATTTCAAAAAAAACTAAAGCCATTGTCCCAGTTCATTTGTTCGGAAATAATGCTGATATAGAAGCTTTAAAAATATTTTCGAAGAAACATAATTTAATTGTTGTAGAGGATGGTGCACAATCATTTGGAAGTATGACCAAAGAAAAAAAACATCTTGGAACTTTTGGAACTTTTGGAGCGTATTCTTTTTTTCCAAGTAAAACTCTTGGAGGTATAGGAGATGGTGGATGTCTTGTAACGAATAGTTCTAAGATTTTTAACACAGTATCAAAACTTAAAAATCATGGACAGTCAGGTGTATATAATCATGAAATTTCTGGAATAAATTCAAGATTAGACTCATTGAATGCATTTGTCTTAAACAAAAAACTTCTTATGTTTAATAAAATCAAAAAAAGTAGGAATGATTTAACAAATTTCTATAATGAAAATTTAAAAGATTTTAAATTCATTGAGGTTCCTAAGAAAGAAAATCCAAATATTTTATTTAACTATTATTCGATACTTGTTCCAAGCAATGTAAGAAATGATTTAATTAATTATTTAGAACAAAATCAAATATCTACATCAATTTACTATAAAAGACCAATACACAAGCAACCAGTCATGAAGAAATATAAAAATGTAAACAATAATTTGAAAACTACAGAAAAAATTTCAAAATCAATTGTTTCATTACCTTTTTTTTCTTTTATGTCCTCGAATGAAAGAGAAAAAGTTATTAGAGTAATGAAAGGTTTTAAATAAAAAAATTGTTTTAATATGAATGACATAAATATTCACCAACTAGAAAATATATTAGGAAGAAAACAATATAGTAAAATCACTAACCTAAAAACCAATTTCTTAGAAGACAAAAAAGTTTTGATTACAGGTGCAAATGGAAGTATAGGCAACAGAATAGTTGATAAGTTAAAAGATAATAACAAAATTAATTTGCTTGCCACTGACATTTCTGGTGATTATGAATATTTGGATATCACTGACAACAAAAATGTAAAAAAAATAGTAACTAAATTTAATCCTGACTTTTTAATCAACCTTGCTGGAGCAAAACATGCCCCAGAAGGTGAATTTGACACATGGACAACTTTTTCAATAAATACATTAGGAACTCAGTATTTGTTGGAAAGTATTGGTAAAAATACAAAATTTCTTCTTGCCTCAACTTGTAAGTCGGCCAACCCTGAGATTGTTTATGGAGCCTCAAAGTTAATTGCTGAAAGAATGGTTCTTAATGAAAAGGGAAGCGTTGCTCGATTTTTTAATGTTGTTGAAACTAGTGGAAATGTTTTTGAAATATGGAAAAATGTCCCAGATTCAGAAGCAATTGATTTAGCACCAACCTGTGAAAGACATTTTATTTCTTTAGAAGAAGCAGTTGGTTTAATAATATTTTGTTTAGGTAATGAATATGGTAGATATATAGTAAATTCAGGCCCTTTAATTAGAATGAGTGATGTTGCGGATAGACTATTTCCCGATAGACCAAAAAACATTATTGCTCCCAGAAGAGGTGACAGATTGTCAGAAAAGTTTCTTGCAACTTCTGAATCTATAGAATCTTATTTTCTTGATACCGAAGTAATAAAAGTTAAAAATCTTCATGATTAGTATTTTGTTTTGAAAAAATCTTTAACTATTGCAATTCCATTATTTAATGAAGAAGAAGGTATCGAAAATTTATACAATGAATTAAGTTCAGAAATGCAAAACTTGCAAAAGCATGTTGATCTTGAAATCATACTTGTAAATGATGGAAGTACTGATAAAACTGAGGATTTACTCGAGAAGTTTTTTGTAGATAACATATATGAAATAGTTACACATGAAAAGAATCTAAATCTTGATGGCTTTCTTAGAACATCTATAGATAGATGTTCAACAGATTACATTGCATTTTTGGATAGTGATTGTACTTATTCTCCAAGACTTATTACCGAAATGGTAAAAATTCTGAATAATGATATCGATGTGATAAATGCCTCACCTTGGCATCCAGATGGAAACGTAGTTGGATTATCAAAATCAAGAGAATTAATAAGTAAAATTGCAAATTTAATTTATAGAATACTACTAAATAAAAAAGTGTATACAAGTAGTTCAATTTTAAAACTATACAGGTTTGAAAAAATAAGAAATATTGATTTAAAATCAAATGGCTATGTCGCTATTACAGAATTATTTTGCAAAGTATTATTAAAGGATCCAAATTTTATTGAATTTCCATGCCAGCTTAAAGTTAGGATGTATGGAAGCTCTAAAATTCAATTTACTTCGACTGTTTTAAACCATTTAAGTTTTATGAAACAACTTTTGGTTTTAAAAATTAAGCAAAATAATTAAGCTACTATCTGAGTTAGTTAGGTATTAATATTCATTTATGGCTCTTAATAATTTAGTTGTATTTTGTTATGACTTTCCACATTTAAAAACAAAATTAGGTTTGCAATTATTAGATATCTTTGGTCCTATAAATTCTACAATAATAGCTGCCCCTTGGGAGAAATTAGAAATTGAAGAATCAAAAATTAGAACATCAACCAACGAAGAGGAATATCTACATCCAAAGGAAATTTGTAAAGATAAGAATTGGGACTACTTTGCTTTGAAACATAATTCATCAGAAGCAATAAATATTCTTAAAGAAACTAAACCTGATTATGGAGTAATTTTTGGTTCAAGAATATTAAGCCGCGAAGTTATCGACAGTTTTCAAGTTGGGATTTTTAATTTACATCCAGGATTACTTCCTGAAAATAGAGGATTGAACACTATCCAAAATGCAATCTTTAAAAACATTCCACAGGCAGTAACATTACATTTTATTGATAGTGAAATTGATATGGGACAAAAAATTTACACAGAGTACATAAGTATAGAAAAGCAAGATAACTTGTTTGATATACAAAAAAAAATAACAAACACGGAAATGAAAATATTAAAAGATTTGTTTCAAAATAAATTTAATTTAAATAATTTAATTAATTTAAAAACAAATATTCCAATAAATAAAAAAATAGATGAGAATGTTTCTTTAAAATTTGATCTAATATTCCGCGAGTACAAAACAAACTATAAAAATATACTTAACTTGCACACCAATTAAAGAGTAAAATTTTTATAATGAGCAATTACTTATTTATCGCCGGAACAAGACCAGAAATAGTTAAAATTTCTCCATTAGTTAACAAACTGAATGCTCAAGTTTTATTAACAGGCCAACATTTCAAAAAGGAAATGATAGCTGATTTTCTTCCACTAATGAACCCATCAAATCTAATAAATTTGGAACTTGAGGAGTTTAAAGATTTTCAAAAAAATAGATACAAAATTTCTGAATTGATTAAATCAACAATACTAAAACTTGATTGTGACAATGTATTTGTATTGGGAGATACAAATACTACTTTAGTTGGTGCGGTGGCTGCTAAATCGGCAAATAAGAAATTATTTTTTATTGAATCTGGGTTAAGAACAAAAGATCTGAACCAAATTGAAGAATACAATAGGCTTATAGTATCTCACTTAGCTGACATAAATTTTTGTAACCATCAGAACAATGTTGATAATCTTAAAAATGAGGGAATCAAAGAAAATAAAATAAAATTAACCGGTAGCACTGTGTATAGTGCTTTAAAAAGACTTAATATATCTGAATCTAATAATTATCCAAATGATTTTTTGCTTTTAACATTACACAGACCAGAAAATGTAGACAACCAAAAACGATTAACTGAAATTATTATGGGTTTGAAGAAACTTAATTATAAAATAATATTTCCGATACATCCAAGAACCAAAGATAAGATTGAAAGTATCGATGATTTGAATACAGATCATATCGAGATAATTGAGCCAAGAAATTACGATGATTTTGTAGAATTAATTAAATCATCTAAATTTATTATATCTGATTCAGGTGGGCTTCAAGAAGAAGCCATGATTTTAAGAAAACCATTACTTATACCTAGAAAATATACAGAAAGACCAGAGTTAATCAATATATTTAATTTATTAACTTACAAAATCTCAGAAATTTTGAGCAATGCTTCTGAGATAATTTTAGATAAATCATCATTACAAGAAACTGTATTAACCAAAAATTTTATGTATGGTCAAGACGAAGTCATTGATAAGTATATTGATTGCATAAATAATGAAGAATGTTGAAAATAATAGATTTATATGAACCTGTCACTTCTTCATTGTAAGGAATAATTATCTGAATACTAGAAAATACTAGATAGCATTAATACAAAACATCAATGAATACATGATTTATACTCGGCAGTACTAGAAGCTACCAGACTATATCATACGTTTTTCTACAGAATGTGGGGTTGGTGTGGGGTTGAACTTAGTTATCAGAATAACCGACCAGACTAGTTATTTTTAAAATAAACGAAGTAAGTTAAACGAAGTCCAAGATATGCAAATATAACAACAAGAATTGCTTGAGTTGGAGTGTAGCTAGTGCGAATAGAGCCAAATGCTTGCCAAGTAAAACCTAAA
>MDSV01166354.1_pt1 | contig 15049 bp, 15 predicted proteins | sample 810851 | NCBI WGS metagenome assembly MDSV01 (sample SAMN05326640, study PRJNA326480) | marine metagenome | isolation source: seawater | place: Atlantic Ocean: North East | collected 2012
ATACACGCGAGTATCCTACGAGGAATTTCTCCTTTTAAATTTTAAATTCCAAAGATTAATTATTATTTATTAAAATTTTTTTAAAATATATAATACCGATAATTTTTTATTAATTTGTCCAATGGAATTTTTAGACTTAAAAACTCAACAAAAAAGAATTAGAAAACCGCTTGAAAAAAGAATTAACAAAATTCTTGATCACGGTGCATACATAATGGGACCTGAAGTCTTTGAGCTTGAGGAAAAATTAGCAGATTATTGTGGAGTAAAGCATGCTATTTCATGTTCATCAGGAACTGATGCACTGCTAATACCATTGATGGCTTGGGGTATAGGCCCTGGAGATGCGGTATTTACAACTCCTTTTACCTATGTAGCAACTGCAGAAGTAATTTCTATTCTTGGTGCAACTCCTGTGTTTGTAGATGTATATGAATCAACCTATAATATTGATTGTGATAAGCTAGAAATTGAAATAAATAAAGTTCTTGAAAAAGGAAAGCTTACACCTAAAGCAATCATTCCTGTAGATTTATTCGGATTACCTGCTAGGTATAGACTAATAGATAAGATTGCCAAAAAATATAATTTGAAAGTTATTGAAGATGCAGCTCAAAGTTTTGGAGGCTCAATCAGAGATAAAAAAGTTGGTGTATTCGGAGATGTTGCTGCTACCTCTTTTTATCCAGCTAAGCCTTTGGGTTGTTATGGAGATGGTGGTGCTATTTTTACAAATGACGACAATTTAGCAGAGGAATGTAAAGCTATACGCATTCATGGAACAAAATCAGATAAATATAATAGTGAAATGATTGGTCTCAATGGTAGACTTGATAGCATTCAAGCTGCTGTACTTTTAGAGAAGCTTAATATCTTTGATGATGAACTTAAAATGAGAAATGAAATAGATACACATTATAGAAAATATTTAAGTAATGCACAACATCATCCCAAAGAATATCAATCCGCTCAAGCTTTATTTTCAATAGTATTGGGGTCAAATAGCAAAAGAAACGATGTAGTTGAAAGATTATCAAAAAATAAAATTCCATCTGTAATATATTATAAATTTCCAATTCATTTAATGAAAGCATTCTCCTATTTGGGTTATAAAGAAGGTGACTTGCAAGTATCAGAAAAAATATCAAAAACCATTGTGAGTTTACCTATGCATCCTTATCTTGCTTCAACTGAAATTGAATACATCATTAAAATTTTAAAAATGAAAAAATGAAATATATTGTTACAGGTGGTGCAGGGTTTATTGGAAGCAACTTAGTTGATTTGTTAGTTGAGGAAGGGCATACAGTGCATGTCATTGATAATTTTTCAACAGGAAAAAGAGAAAATTGTAATGAAAAAGTAAAGTATTTTGAACTTGACATATCAAACTACTCAAATTTTGAAGATTTGAAAAATATTCTTTTAGGTTCAGATGGTGTTTTTCATTTAGCTGCACTACCGCGAGTTCAAGAATCAATTGATAATCCCCTACATTTTGAACAAAATAATACTTTAAGTACTATCAATATCCTTAAAGCATGCGCAGACTCTAATGTAAAACGCTTAGTTTACAGCGCATCATCTTCTGCATATGGTAATGCAATTAAACTTCCCTCAAAAGAAGAAGACCCTATTGATCCAATATCTCCTTACGCTATGCAAAAATATTATGGTGAGGTTGCTTGTAAAATGTTTGCTAATGTTTATGGAATAGAAACAGTTTCTTTAAGATATTTCAATGTATATGGCGAAAGACAAAGTCTAGAAGGAGCATATGCATTAGTAATGTGTGTTTTTGCAAGACAGAGATTGAATAATGAACCTTTGACTATAAGGGGAGATGGTGAGCAAAGAAGAGACTTCACTCATGTTAAAGATATAGCTAGGGCAAATGTGTTGGCTATGAATTCAGACAAAGTTGGTAATGGTGAAGTTATCAATATAGGTAACAGTGATAATAGGTCTGTAAATCAAATTGCCGAAATGATTGGAGGGCCAACAGTGAATGTTGATCCAGTAGTAGAGCCCAGAGAAACTTTAGCAGATAATTCAAAAGCTAAAAACTTATTAGGTTGGTCACCATCAGTTATAATTGAAGAGTGGGTACCAAAATACAAAAGAGAATTAGGTATTTGATGTCAAAAAAAATATTAATTACCGGTGGTGCTGGATTTATTGCACATCATATAATTGACAAAATATTGTCAAACACAGATTGGGAAATTATCACTTTAGACAGGCTTGATTTTAGTGGTAATTTAAATAGATTACATGAAGTTGTTTCATCATATGATGAGCAAAATAGGAAAAGAGTTAGGATAGTTTATCATGATCTTAAAGCCGAATTAAACCCTGAAATAGCTGCTTCAATTGGTAATATTGATTTAATTGCTCATTTAGCTGCAGGATCACACGTAGATAGATCAATTAAATATCCCCTTGAGTTTGTTAAGGATAATGTCTTAGGCACTGCTCATATTTTAGATTTTGCTAGAAAATGTGATAATCTAGAAAGGTTTGCATATTTTAGTACCGATGAAATTTTTGGCCCTGCTCCCCCTGGCGTTAATTACAAAGAGAATGATAGATATAACTCAACTAATCCATATTCAGCTACTAAAGCAGGAGGAGAAGAGCTTGTTGTTGCTTATGAAAATACCTACGGATTACCCTCTTTTATAACTCACACAATGAATGTTTTTGGAGAAAGACAAAATCCTGAAAAATACATTCCAATGGTTGTCAAAAAAGTAAGGGATAATGAGCTTGTAACAGTGCATGCTAATAGTGAAAAAACTCAAGCCGGATCAAGGCATTATATTCATGCAGAAGATGTTGCTAATGCTCTCTTATTTCTTTTTAAATATAATTTTTCACTTTTTCAGACGGATAGCACTGGAGCTAAATGCCAGAAATTTAATATTGTTGGGAAAGATGAAATTGATAATCTAGAACTTGCTAAATTCATTGCCACTTGCCAAAATAAAAATTTGAATTATGAAATGGTTGATTTTCATTCTCAGAGACCAGGACACGATTTAAGATATGCACTTGATGGGACTAAGATGAAAGATATGGGGTGGACACCAGATTCAGCATACGATAAATTAAAGTCAACCATTGATTGGACTTTAAAAAACGATAGATGGCTCAAAATATAATATTTGTTAACAAAATTTTATGGACTAAATTATTTAAAATGAAAATTTATTTTATTCTATTAGCTCTTTTTATATCTACATTATTTTCACAGGTATCTTTATCAGATGTAAAAGAAATGAGCAATGAACAACTTGATTTAATTAGACAAGAACTGAATAACCAAAATTCACAAATTGATGATCAGAATATTGAATTTGAAGATAATAAATTGTCAACAGTTAATGTAGATGTTTCAAATGATGAGCCTACCGATAAAAGTCTTTTCGGTTACAAATATTTTCAAAAAGATATAAGTTTTTTTGATAATGTACCTGTTCCTAAAAATTTTATTTTTGGACCTGGTGACGAAGTGATTATTTCTATATGGGGTGAAACAAACTTTAGAAAATCCTTTACAGTAAATAGAGAAGGTTTAATCTATTATGAAAAAATAGGATTTCTAAATTTATCCAACAAAACTATATCTCAGTCTCAAACATATCTTAAGAATGAATTTTCCAAAATTTTCTCTACTTTAAAAGGAGATGATAGCTCATCTAATTTATTGCTTGAGGTTGGCCAGTTGAAATCAATAAATGTTTATTTCACAGGGCAGGTATCTAGTCCGGGAATTCATCTTATTCACCCATTCTCTGATCTTTTTTCGGCCATTGTTCAGGCAGGCGGGGTAAACCCCATTGGGTCACTTAGAAACATTAAAGTTTTAAGAAATAATAAGGAAATTAAAAGTGTAGACTTTTATAATTTTTTTCTTGAGGGTAATAATAATTTTGACAATTTAAAATTACTTGATGGAGATATAATTCATGTGCCTACCGTTTCTCAAAGAGTTGAAATTACTGGAGAAGTATTTAATACTGGATTTTATGAGCTTCTTAAAGATGATACTATTTCAGATTTAATCAGATATGCTGGTGGATATACTAAAAATGCAAGCCAATCTGCAGTCTTGGATTTAATATTTCCCATATCAAAAAGATTATCAGATGATAATGCCACATCCAGTTTGAATGTGAGTTCTGATAGTTATGATTCATTAAATCTAAACAACGGTGATTCCATTTTAATTCTTCCAATTTCAAGCGTTGAATCCAAAGTGGAGGTTTTAGGTAGAGTTAAAAATCCGGGAGAATTCTCGTTTAAATCCAATTTAAAAGACGTTCTTGATTTAGCTGGTGGTTTTAATGATCCTGTTTTTAAGCAAACAATTATGGAAGATGAAATATTAGTACTTAGAAAAGATGCTTCAAGCTTTTACTCAGAGCAATTTATTATAAACTACAATAACGCAGAAAATTTTAATTTAAAACCAGAAGACAAAATTTTAGTTTATGAAGATATTAATTATCGAAATAATTTTACTTACAGGATTGAAGGTGAAATAAATAAACCTGGAACTTATCCTTTAGTAAAAGGCACTACACTGCAAGAGGCTATCAGTAAAGCTGGTGGGTTGACACAGCTATCTTCAATCAATAATATTTTAGTAAAGCAAGAATTTACAGAGGTAGATGAATCTGATGATATAGTAACATTTTCCAAAAATGTAGCCAATGTAAATTTAGACTTTGAATTAAGCACAAATTCTGTAATAAGTGTTTTACCATTTGAAAATGTAGTAAGCGTTGAGGGCAATGTATACAACCCTGGTTTAGTGGCATATGAGACAGGACTTACAATGAGCCAAGCTATTGTGCAAGCTGGAGGTTATAAGCCATACAGTATTAAGAGACGTTCATATGTTAAAAAAGCAAATGGTGAAATTGATAAAGCAAATGTTTTCGTTGGGAGAGTCAAAAGACTAAATCCTGGTGATACTGTCGTTGTTCCAGTTGACCCTGACCCCGATGATTTTGATATTACAACTTTTATTTCAGATTTATCCACTACACTTGCTAATATTGCTGCAATCCTTTTGATTGTGGACAATCAAACCGATTAATATTATAATGAAACTAGTTCTTCTCCGTCACGGTGAAAGTAAATGGAATTTAGAAAATAGATTTACTGGATGGAAAGATGTACCACTTACTGATAAAGGAAAAAGTGAAGCTGCTTTTTCTGCTAATCAACTTTTAAATCAGAATATTAAGATTGATAGTGTTTACACTTCTTTATTAGAGAGAGCAATTGAAACAACTAATATAGTCACTGATATAATTAACTTTCCTAAAGAAAAAATTAAATTTGATTGGCGTTTAAATGAAAGACATTATGGATCTTTGCAAGGTTTAAACAAATCAGAAACTGCTGCAAAATATGGAGAAGATATGGTAAATAAATGGAGGAGAAGTTATGATATTCCACCTCCTCTTTTAGACAAAAGTGACAAAAGACATCCCAAGTTTAATCACAAGTTTAAAAATATTGACTCTCAATTACCATCAGGTGAAAGTTTAAAAGAAGTAATAGGTAGGCTACAACCTTTCTTAGATAATTATTTATCCTTTGTTAAAAATATGAGTGGAAATCACTTAATCGTTGCTCATAGTAATTCTTTAAGAGCAATTGTTAAGATTCTTGATAAATTAAATGAAGAAGAGATTATTTCAGTTAATATTCCAACAGGAGTCCCATTAGTTTATTCGTTTGATTCAAATTTCAATATATTAGGTAAAGAATATTTGATTGATAAAAAAGAACTTGAAAAAAAACAAGATCTAATTAAAAACCAAGGAAAAGCAAATTGAATTTAAATTTTGAAAACATTAATGTTTTATTAATTGGCGATTTCATGATCGATAGTTATTGTTATGGTAAGTCTGATAGACAATCTCCAGAAGCACCCGTACCAGTAATAAAAAAACAAAAGATTGATTTTGCTCCAGGAGGTGCTGGTAATGTAGCTATGAATTTAAGAGCATTAGGAGCGAATGTTTCATGTGTAGGGTATATTGGAAAGGATAAACCGGGAGCAGCATTAATACAATTTTTTAAAAATGAAGGAATTGATTATAACCATATTTTTGTTGAAGACATTCCTACTACTCAAAAAAAGAGATACTTCTCAAATGGTACTCAAGTAATAAGGATTGATGAGGAAGAAGTCTTGAATGACTGGAAGCCAAAATCACTTTCAAAATTAAAAACGGGAAGCTTCGATATAGTTATTTTATCAGATTATAACAAAGGAGTCCTTAATCAAGGTTGGTTTAAAGAACTAGAATTCCAAAATATTATTGTTGATCCCAAAAAAAATGATTTTTCTTTTTATTCAAATTCAAGGATAATTACACCAAACTTAGATGAGCTTCAAAGAGCTACCAAAATTGAACTAAATGATTTTGATTCTATTCAAAGAGCGTGTAACGAAATTTTGACTAAAACAAATTTTGAGTATATTATTGCAAAGATGGGGGACAGAGGAATGGCAATAGCTGGTAAAAGAAACTTTTTCAAAATTATTGACCCTTACTTTGTTGAAAGTCCAGATGTTACAGGAGCTGGTGATACTGTAATTGCGTCTTTTTCACTAGCTTATGCACAATTTAGCGATGTAGTGCTTGCTTCAAAAGTTGCTAATGCAGCAGCATCAATAGTTGTAGGTAAAAAGGGTACCGCAACGGTTAAAACAAAAGAAATAGAATCCTTGCTTTATAAATAGTTTCATTTCGAATATTAAAAGTTATAGAAAATTGAGGTAAACAGTTTTTCATTCTTAAAATCTGTTCCTAGATAGGTATGCAAACTATATTTTCCAAAATCTTTTTTTACCGTTAAAGTAGCTTCATTGTAATATTGGTTAGTAAAATCTTTCATAAGATTTTCATAGTCCAAAGTATTACCAGTATATGGATAAAATTGTTTGCTCTTGAGAAAAGAAAGCAGAAAAAAATTATTATTATTTTCAAAAAAACCAATTGAAAAAAAATGTGCTTTTACTCTATTATTTTTGGGAGAAATAATCATATTTCCAATTGTTTGTCCATTGAAAACCCAACCCGGCCTATATGCACCACTCCAATAATATGAATCTAAACCAGGAGGATGAACTGGACCTCCTTGGTGAGTAGTTTTAAGAAATTCATAAACTGAACTAATTTTATTTTTTTGAATTTTTATACCCCACAAACCATCAAATTCATTCATTTTATCATTGAGTGATAATCCACTACCATCTTCAAAGAAGTTTTGGTGATACATTTTTATTTGATACGATTTATATTTTCTTTCAAAACTAAAATCCCACATACCAATACTTTCACCAAGCGCATTAATTTGATCAGAATTAGTTGCGTTATCATCGCCAGGATTTCCAAAAACTGCCCTTATAAAATCCTCAAACCTTTGCGGTTGTTTACCATTGTCAGTTGTTTCGCCTCCCCAAATAACACTATGTGAAAGGCCAATAGAAAAAATATTATTTAAAAAAGAATTGGAATAGTATAGTTTTTTTTCATGTAAAAATGGTTTTTCAGTCATGTATTCATTTCTATTTAATTGACCATGATAAAATGAAAAATTTACTTTATGATTATCAAATTTTTTTGTAGTGATAGACCCTATTCGAGGCACTCCTAAAGCATTTCCACTTTCAATCATTGATCCGCTACTCAAGAGAAAGTCTTCAGAAGATTGATTTGTATTAAATCTTCCAAAAATAATATCTGTATCTTTAAAATTGTATTTAAGGAATAATTTTCTCGCAAAAATTTTTTTATCAGTCAAAAAAATATCAATCTCGTACGATAGATTATCTATATTATCCGAATATATAGGATTTAATATTAGAGGGTTATTTGTTAAACCCTGAAATTGCTTTGAAATAAATTTTGTGTTAGCTGATCCGATATGTAAACCCAAAGCTCTTTTTTCAATTTTATCATCACTTGAAAAAACTACAGAACAGAGAATGATAAAAGATAGATAAATTTTACTCATAAATTATTTTTTAGACGGATTGACATAAAACCTCCAATCCATAACCTCAATTTGAGCATGTTTATTTATATTAATTTTTTTGAACTCTTTTGAGGGAAAAACTCTTTTTACAGAGCCATTTATTAAAAGATCTATTGGCATAATAAAATTATCATTTACATTTGTCCATCTATAATTATAGCTATTATCATTTTGATAATATTCTAATATAGGTTGATTTGGACTGTAAAAGTATTGTTCTGCAAAGTACCAATAGTCCTTTCCAGTTTTTTCTTCTACTTTGTTAAAAAAGTCTCTTGTATTTGCAAATCCTTTAGCATTTTCGACCATAAATTCCTTTAATATTTTAAACCATATTTCATCATTGTTTATCACACTTCTTAAGGTGTGCATTACCCATGCACCTTTCATATAAGTATCTCCGTGAAGAGCCCAATGGTTTTCATTCTCATTACCAACAATAGGTATTTCGTTTGCAATACGATTTTTAATGGTATTAAGGTAGTGTACACCAACTTCGTAACTGTTAAATTTATCTTCAAAATAAATTGATTCAGAATAAACCTGCAAACCTTCATGAATCCAAATATGAGTTGGATCTATTGCTGTAACACTATTACCAAACCATTCATGCCCAGTTTCATGAATTATTAAAGGATCAATGACCCCATACATTGGCCAGCTTTCACTTCTTACGCCATTATAAATACTAAATCCATTTCCATATGTTACTGCTGATTGATGTTCCATTCCAAGGTACGGAACCTCAACAAGTTTGTAGCCATCTTCATACCATTGATAATCACCGAAGTATTTTTCATAAAATCTTATTACCTCTTTTGATTGAGGAAAGAAATTTGAAGCCAATTCCTTGTTATAATCTAGTACATAGTGGTTCATAAAATGTGTTTGATTATCTTTTATCAATGTATCTTGAACAGAGACATAATTACCAATTTGAACAGATATGTTATAATTGTTTATCGGGTTGCTTACAAACCATTCATATGACGTTTTTTCGCCCATATTTTTGATATTTTTTAATTTTCCATTACCTATTGCTACTAAATTTGAAGGAACAGTATAAGTCATTCTAACACTGTCGCCTTCAGCTGTAATATGATCTTTATTAGGCCACCAAATTCTTGCTCCTTCACCCTCACAAGAAACAGCAATCCAGTCACGATTATCTTTATCTTTTGTCCATGTAAATCCTCCATCCCAAGGTGGATTATCTGCACTTTGTGGAATTCCATCATAAAAAACAGTAAACTCAAATATACTATCTTTTTTTATAGTCGAAGAAAAATCAATTAGTACAGCATCAAATTCTCTTTTAAAAGACAATTTTTGATTTTTATGAGTTATTTTTTTGATATTTAAATTTTCAGCTAAATCAATCTGTAATTGATTTAAATCTCTATTACTTTCAGCTGTTATTGTTACAAAACCATTCAATGATTTTTTCTTAATATCGAAGTCAATATTTATATCATAAAATGAAACCCTATATGATGAACGATTTTCATTAAGATTACCAATTAAAAGGTTATTTGGAGTTAATTCAGGTAAATTATATTGATTTCCGTGAGGCCTATTACCCTGGCAATTCAATAAGGTCAATATTGATAAACTAAATATTATTTTTTTCATAGTAGGTTGTGGTTTTAAATACATTTTTTGCAAAAATGATGTAATACAAAATAATACAAAAAAGAAGCCATAAGATAATTGCAAATGCTTCTTTGATAATAAATAAAATATATGCTGTAGCTAAATAAATAAGCCATTTTACCCAAGTTGGTTGGTTCCAAAGTTTTAAAAAAAGATTCATTTTAAAATCTACTAAAAATTTTTAAAGCTTCCCGTCTTTTCTCATTTGTTCTCTAATGGATGTTGCCGATATTTCGCCAATCTCATTTGGTGGTATATGTTCAATAATTTTATACCCAACACCTCTTCCGTAATTAACCGATTCAATATCTGGTATTATTGAAGTAATCACTCTACCATCCGCTATTAAATCTTTTAATTCTCCATTATGAACCATTTTTTCAATTTCTTGTGCTGTCCATGGATTATTTTCATCAGGTTCCACATCCCTAATTGCTAACCACACATTTTTGCCTTCTTTTAGTCGTTCATTAATTAGCCAAAGGTGTCCTTTGTGTAGCGGTTGCCATCTTCCTACAAACATTGAATATTTCATTTTTTTATCCTTTATTCTCATTAATTAATTTTTTTTCTATCAAGTATTCAATTATCTGATCTGATGCTTTATCAAGAGTAATTAAATTATTAATAACATGAATTTCTGGATTCAGCGGAGCTTCATAGGGCGAGCTAATACCAGTAAAATTTGTTATTTCTCCTGCTCTAGCTTTAGCGTACATACCCTTAGGATCTCTATTTTCGCATATTTCTAGTGAGCTATCAATAAATACTTCAATAAATTGCCCATCCTTAAATAACTCTCTAACTAATTGACGATCAGACATAAATGGTGAAATGAAAGCTGTTAAAGTTATAATTCCAGCATCAAGAAAAAGTTTCGAGACTTCACCAATTCTTCTAATATTTTCTACCCTACTTTTTTCGTTAAAACCTAAATCACCATTTAGTCCATGTCTTACGTTATCACCGTCTAGTAAGTATGTATTGTATTTCATTTGGTAAAGTTTTTGCTCAACAATATTAGCAATTGTAGACTTTCCACTTGCACTAAGCCCAGTAAACCATAACAGAAAAGGTTTTTGATTTAATAACTTATTTCTATCTTTGTTTTTTATAGTTGTTTGATGCCAAACTACATTACTCATGTATATTTTCCTTTATTGATGAATTATAGTAACCAATTAAAATTTCAAATTATATATTTTTTTATAAAAGTACAGTGCATCATTATAAATTAAATTAAACTCTTTATATTTGTCAGACGAATCACCTATTTTCTCTGAAAAATTTTGCGAATCATTGACATTGCCATACCAATGTTCTCCCCAAATTCCGTCATTTTTATGTGGACCTTTTGGCCAAGAAAGCATTTTTTTATCAAAATCAATTTTCAAAAAATTACACCAATCAGATAAATTTTTATTTGGATTTTCAAGAAAATAATCAGTTTCAATAATATAAAACTGAATTTTTTCTTTCTGCAAAAATTTAATTATTGATAATTGTTGAGGATACCCTAAATCAAACACATTTTCTAATAAATTTTTTTTTATATATGAATTTATGACATATTTAGGATGACGAATTAAGATGCAGTTTTTAAAATTTTTAATCCATGATAAATCTTGAGTATTTAGCAAATGATGCGCCATATGTTTTTGATACCATATTTTTTTATCATTAGGAATTTTTGAAGTGAGAGTATTTATTATATCTTTGTGATTTGAAGGATAGTTATCTATAATTTTTTCTTTCATCGGATGATTGAAACCTGTTTCTTTCAAAAAGTGGGCGTAAAATGGTTCATCTGATACAAAGGTATCATCTCTAGACGACCAAGATCTCATTAGTGCAGTTGATATATTTCTTGGTCCTGACCAGCAAGCTATCTTCATATTAGCCTATATAGTTTTGAATTTCTTTTTTGTAAAGACTATGAATTTTATTTGCCAATGAATTAATATTGGTAGATTTCAATTTTTTGCCTTCAAGTTCTGCTACAGGAATGATGCCCGCAAATGTTCCTGTTACAAAAGCTTCGTCACAGTTCACGATATCATCAAACGTAAAATTTTTTTCAGAGTAATCTATTTTATTATTTTTACATATTGTAATAGCCTTACTTCTTGTTATACCATTAAGACAATATTGCCCAGTTGAAGTCAATACTTTATGATTTTGGATAAAAAACAAGTTTGTTGAATTGCATGTACTAATATTGCCATTAATATCATTCATAATACCTTCATCATATCCTAGCTTATTTGCTTCAATGCTAGCAAGTATACAATTTAACTTACTTAAGGTATTGTATTGAGGATTTAATATGCTATCATTTGGTCTAATATTAGGCACTCTTCCAATGCTGATACCATTTTTATATGTGTCTGGGTTAGTTTTTTTATACTCAGGAATTATTACAAAATTAATTGGTCCTTCATTTGCTTTTGGATTTTGATATGGTGTTATTTTATTTCCTCTTGAAATAATAAAACGGATGTGTACATCGTCATACATATTATTTTTATTCAAAACCTTAAATATTTCATCAATGATTTCATTTTTTGATAGAGATATGTTTAATGAAATACCTTTAGCACTATAAAAGAGCCTATCGAGATGATCTTCAATGAAAACAAGTTTTGAACGATGAAGGCGGATGCCTTCCCAAACTCCATCTCCCAATAAAAAACCACTGTCGAAAACTGAGATTCTTGCTTCATTTCTCGATAATAGTTTTCCATTAATGTTGATAAAAATATTTTTATTTCTATTATCATTTATGTAAGAATGACTACTCATTTGTGGGCCCACAGGGACTTGAACCCCGAACCTGCGGATTATGAGTCCGTTGCTCTAACCAATTGAGCTATGGGCCCAGTTTATATGAAAAAAATTAATATAGTATACCTTTATTTTATACAATAATCTTCATATTATTGCTAAATATATGAAAGACATAAATATAGGAGTTATTGGCTTAGGCTATGTAGGAAAGGCATGTTTATCTTTCTTTGAAAAAAATTTCGATTGTTATTCTTTTGATATTAATAATTCAGGTTCTGAAATAAGTATAAAAAAATTAGTTGAAAAAGTTGATATTATTTTTCTTTGCCTTCCAACCCCTATGAAACAAAACGGAGAATGCGATATATCAATTGTTGAAAATGTTTTAGCACAAATAAATGAGCTAAATATAAAAATATCTTGTGTTATAAAATCTACCATACCACCAGGAACTACTCAAACTTTTAATAAAAACTTTAACAACTTACGAATAATCTTTAACCCTGAATTTTTAACCGAAGCTAATTTCATCCAGGATTTTGAAAATCAAGAGCATATTATTATTGGCGATAATAATAAAAAAAATATAGTTAATGATTTATATGAATTATCTTTTCCTGATGCAAAAATAATTAATTGTGATAGCAAAGAGGCTGAAATGATTAAATATATTACAAATTTATTTTTAGCAACAAAGGTGTCATTTGCGAATGAGATACATACTTTATGTGAAAAATTAGAAATAGATTATGATAAGATAGTGGAGTATGCAACTCATGATAAGAGATTGGGCAAGTCACATTGGCAAGTTCCAGGGCCTGATGGTTTTAATGGTTTTGGAGGAAGTTGTTTTCCTAAAGATTTGAATGCAATTTTATATATGTTTCAACAAAATGATTTAAAGTCATATATTCTTAAATCTGTTTGGGAAAGAAATATTAAAAATGATAGACAAAATCAGGATTGGAAAAAACTAGTTGGGAGAGCTGTAAAAGAATGAACACTATTGACAATAATGTTTCAACTAAAAATATTCTTCAAAAAATCATTGATGATAAATCAAAATTATTTTTTTTATTATTTTTATCAATAGTTTTCTCAGTTGTATTAAATATTATTTTACCAAAAAAATATGTTGCAGAAATGTCCATTACACAATCATCTCCAAATCTTTCTTCAGGATTAGGAAATGTATCAAGCATTGCATCTAGTTTCGGAATTAATTTAAATAATATGAAAGGTGATGTATTTTATTTACCCAACTTAATTCAGTCAAATTCACTTAAAAAGTCAATTGTACAAAAAGAAAGAGTAATCGATAAAAATTCTACAAATTTAGTTGAGTATTTTAATAATCCGTTTTTACCATTTCAACAATTAGATGATGATGAAAAATTAATTAACTCAATTGAAGTTTTTTCAAGTAACTTAATATTACTTGAAGATCAAAATTCAGGAATGATTACAGTTAAATTCATTTCAGATATTCCTTCTCTATCTGAAGAGGTGCTAAATGATATAAACGCATATTTAAACAGATACCTCAATAGCGGCATTAATTTACAAGCTTCTAGCATGCTTGAACTGATTAATGAAGAGATATCCACAACAAAAGGTGAGTTAAATCTTGTTGAAGATCAGCTAGCGTTATTCATTGATAAAAATAGGAATTATTTTGACTCCCCTAATCTTGTTTTGCAATTTAAGAGATTCGAAAGAGATATTGAAATTCTAAACCAAAAATATACAAATCTTATCATTCAACAAACAATGGCTATGATTGAAGAAAAGAAGCAACTTCCAAAATTAAATATTATCTCCGAACCATTTAGTGATACTAGTCCTTATAGTCCAAGTTTAATAAACATTTTAATTGTAGTTTTAATTATAAATCTGGGACTTTATTTATCAAGGACTGTACATAAAGTTTCAACATAGTTGAGAAGCAATTGTTTAATAATATACAAAAAGTGTTAAGGAATGAATTTTCCTTATTAACAAAAGTATTCTTTTCAATATTCTTTATCCATTATGGTTCGGTTATATTTTTAGGGGAAATTAATTCGGTAAATAAAATTTCTTACGGGTTATACGTCCTATTTATTTTTTATATTTTATTGAAACATTTTTTTGATACTAAATTACAAATCAGCAATACTTTGCTTCAGTTAATTATTTGGTCATCAATTACTTTCATTCTGTATTCATTTTTTTTAAATAAAATCCACATGAATTTCGGTTGGTTTATTGGCGATTTTTTAGTGTTTTATTCAATTGTATTTTCAATATTTTTAGGATATTTTGTCTATCCTTCTATTTTTAGTGAAGATAATTTTGAAAAGTTAATGGCTTTCTTATTTGTCATTTTAATTTTAGACTTTACTTATACTGTTTCATTTGCCGATGAAGCAAAAATCAGATCTTTTTCAAGATTAATTATTGTACCAAGTTTTTTTATTTTCAAATTTCTAAAAACACGTATAAACAAGTATTTGTACCTAACCATAGCATGTTTTCTAATGGCAATAATTTCAAACATGAG
>MDSV01198874.1_pt1 | contig 15048 bp, 7 predicted proteins | sample 810851 | NCBI WGS metagenome assembly MDSV01 (sample SAMN05326640, study PRJNA326480) | marine metagenome | isolation source: seawater | place: Atlantic Ocean: North East | collected 2012
ATTGGCCGCAATATATCTTGTTTAATAAAGCTTTCTTGGACAGAAGCTGAGGTTCATGAAAGGGCCAAAATAATGGTTAAATGCATTGAGAGCGCTAATAGCTAATGTAATTTACTATTTCTAGGCCATAACCTATCATTCCAACTCTTTTTTCCTGTTTGTGATTGGTAATCAAACTCAATTTGTGAATATTAAGATCGTGTAATATTTGTGCTCCGATTCCAAAATCTTTAGCATCCATTTCTATTGAGGGCGCTTTTACAACTTCACCAGGACTTTGGATGTATTCAAGTGTTTTCAAACGTTTAAGTGTTTTTTCTGTACTTGTATATTGGTTGATAAAAACTATCGCCCCTTTGCCAACTTTGTTGATGGCTTTAAACATTTCATCTAATTTTTTATCAGTATTGCTGGTAAGTGTTCCTAAAATATCATTGTTTACGGATGTGGAGTTTATTCGAGTAGGAATCACATCACTTTTAACCCATTCACCCTTGGTTAGTGCCATATGAATGGCATCATTAGTTGTTTGTTGATAGGCTCTGAGTCTAAAAGATCCAAAACGAGTTTCTATTTCAAAGTCGTTCTTTTTGACAATTAGCGAGTCGTGCTCCATACGATAGGCCACTAAATCGTCAATCGATATGATTTTTAAGTCAAATTTATTAGACACTTCAAAGAGCTGTGGTAAACGCGCCATTGTACCGTCTTGATTTAAAATTTCAACAAGTATACCAGCCGGTTGAAAGCCCGCCAGTCTGGCTAAATCTACAGCTGCTTCGGTATGACCTGTTCTTCTTAATACACCCCCATTTTTTGCTTTTAAAGGAAAAACATGGCCCGGACGTCCCAAATCAAAAGGTTTGGTATTTTTATCAACAAAGGACTTGATGGTTTTGGCCCTATCCACTGCAGAAATTCCGGTGCTGCAACCATGGCCAATCAAATCAACTGAAACTGTAAATTGTGTGTGGTGCAAAACGGTATTGTTTTGAACCATCATATACAAATCCAACTCATTACAGCGGGATTCTGTAAGAGGTGCACAAATCAATCCTCGGCCATGGGTAGCCATAAAATTAATCATTTCAGGCGTGACCTTTTCAGCAGCAGCAATAAAGTCACCCTCGTTTTCTCGGTTTTCGTCGTCTACAACTACTACAATTTTACCCGCCTTTATATCTGCGATTGCTTCTTCAATGGTATTTAACTTTCCAGGGCTTTTGTTAGAATTATTTGTAGTCATAAGTAATTTTTTGCAAAGATAGGAGAACCGTATTAGAACTTATGAAATTTTAGATAAATCTTCTTTCATTTTTTTATTGAAATAAAGCCTGTAAAGAAAAAACAGAGGAATTGATATGAGTATAAAGAACATATTATTGGTTGTGAATTTCTTATCCAATAGTTTGTAAAATTCGACTTGATTCTTAAAAACTTTGGGTAAGATAATTAGAAACATAATAAGTGCTATTACAGCCATACTAATCATCAGTATTACGATGATCGGCCATGTATTGTTGTTAAAGACCAATCCAACTCCTCCAGTAATAATAGTGATAGAATAGGCGAGGACACCAAGAGTGGCATTTTCGTGATAATCATCTAAATGGCGAATACCTGATTCTAAAGCCTGATTGGTTAAATTTCCAGAAACTTTTAAATCTATTTCACTTATCCCTCTGTTATTTAATTCCCCTAGGGCATTGACTTTATGTGCAATCCCTAATCCATAGTGGCGGTAGTTTTTAACAATATCTATCAGTTTAGCATCATTAAAATTCTTTAAACTTTTTAAAGATTTCTCTGGGCCTGTTCTAAGGTTGATTTCAGTTGTCAAAGAAGACTTTACCAAACGCTGTTTTAGTGGAATTAAAATGGCATCTAAATCCATCAGTGCTCTGTCTTTGGTAGCCCTAGATGTTAGATATATGCTAAAAGGAAGCATGATAGTCCCTGCAAGCCATGTTGCAAATACGGGATCTAGGCTGTTGTCCTCAGAACTATTTTTAGCAAATATACTTATAAAATGGTAGGTCAAAAAGATCAATATGGCTATGACCATAGGCAGACCAATCCCCCCTTTTTTAATAAGTGCCCCAAGAGGCGCCCCCACAAAAAACAAAACAATGCACATCAGGCTCAAAGTAAATTTATCATGAAATGCAACAATGTGTTTGTTGATGTTAATGGTAGATATCTGCAGGGATTTATTTTTTACCTTAAAATCTTGTTCTATATTATTTATGGAGTTAAGCGCAAAGTCAAGTATTTTGACAGCTTTCTGAGTTGAAAATATTGATAAAAGTTCTTGGTTTTGGTCCAGACTGTCATGTATTACTGCAATCGATTTTTTGCTTAGATCCTCTATTTTTGATTTAATGAGCATTGTCTTAGAAAAAATTTTATTTGATTTTTCCTGCATTTTGTAAAGGGAGTCAATGGTTTTGTTGAGTTCAGTAACACCTAACATATTGTATCTCGAGGAAGCATCTTTTTTGTCGAAATCAATGTTGTTAAATTGAGAAACATCAATATTGATAATATAACGCTCAAAAGTACTTTTAACTTGGGGTCTGTTTTTGGTTCTCTTTTGGTAGTTGGCAGGTTGTAGTTCGTCATAATAATTGCCATCGTATAGCACTAGTTGTAATAGGTCAGAAGCTTTATCGCTAAAAAATTCTCCTGTTTTAGATTTTATAACCGTATAATTACCAAATGAATTACCCTTTCGTTGGTGGATAATTACATCTTTTAAAAATTTTCCGTTTTCACCACTTTTTTTAGCAACTTTGATATTGATATCGTTCAATTGATTGAATTGACCTTCAGCAATTACCATAGCAGGTTTTACTCTAGAGATATTCTTTCTAAGATTAAAAAAATTATATTCCGCTAACGGAATAACATTGTTGGCGAAAACGAAACTGAGGATTGACAGTAGAACAATAAATATACTTAAGCTCTTCATGGCTCTTTGGAGTGAAATCCCAGTAGATTTCATGGCTGCAAACTCATAACTTTCTGAAAAATTTCCAAATACCATTATTGAAACCAATAAAATTGTTAAGGGCAAAACCAATACCACAATTCGAGGTGAGACGTAAACTAAAAATTTAATAATAATCTCTATATCCAAATCTTTTCCAGCTAGTTCAGAAATATAAACCCAAACAGACTGCAGCAAAAAAATAAGCATCAATATGGTGAATACACTTAGAAAAGATTTCAAATAAGTAGATAAAATATAGCGGTCTAAAAGTTTCAAAACAACGATTAATCTAAATTGTTTATATAGTAGTTAGCATATTTAGAGGCATCAAAATTAAACAGGTCTTTAGGAAGATTGGCATTGGTTTCAAAATTTAAAACAGTGAAAACAGTTTTGGTGGAATTGTCCCCAATTTCAATTATATTATGAATGTGTTTTGTCTTTACATCTATTCCTAATAATGCGTATTCTATCTCTGATTCAGAGTCAATAGGAGTTAATTTGATGTATTGAATTTTTCTGCCAGATTTATCATTGGAAATGTCCATCTCATAATTGTAACCTGTTTCAAAGAAATTTAAAAGTGCGGTAGGGCTGATGCTGCTTTCATTCTCAGAATTTTCCTTTGAAATAGTAACCTCTTGATCTTCTAGACTAATGGTAAAGACTGTTTCTCCGTCAAAAATTCTTTGTATCCCTAATATTTCCAAAACATATTTGTTGTCTTGGATTGTTAATTTGCCCTTTGTTTCTTGGCGAACGTTTTCCGCTTCATTCTCGAGAACGTATTTAAAATCAATTTGAATATTGTTATAACTTTCAACCTTTTGATTCACTTGATTCAAAAGAGTCTTAGCCTTTAAATCTTGAGTCTGTCCATATGCGTTTGCCAAAGTCCATACTATAAACAGAATCGAGTTAATTTTATAAAGATTTTTTTTCATTGTCAAATAATTGGTTCAAAGCCATTAAATCGTTAATTAGTACCTGTCGAGCTTTACTGCCTTCAAAAGGACCTACAATACCAGCCGCCTCTAATTGATCGACAAGTCGGCCTGCCCGATTGTATCCCAATTTTAATTTGCGTTGCAATAAGGAAGCTGAGCCTTGTTGGGCCGTGACAACAACCTCTGCGGCTTCTTTAAACAGTTTGTCGCGATCGTTAATGTCAATATCAAGACTTGTGCCAGACTCATCGCTTATATACTCTGGTAATATATAGGCTGAAGAATAGGCTTTTTGTGATCCAATAAAATTAGTCAATCGCTCTACTTCCGGAGTATCGACAAAAGCACACTGTATACGTACCAAATCGTTTCCTTGTGTGTATAGCATATCACCTCGGCCAATTAATTGGTCAGCTCCTGAACTGTCTAGGATGGTCCTTGAATCTATTTTTGAGGTAACCCTAAAGGCTATACGAGCTGGGAAGTTTGCTTTAATAACTCCTGTAATCACATTAACAGAAGGACGTTGTGTGGCAATAATCAAATGAATTCCAATGGCTCTAGCCAATTGTGCAAGACGTGCAATAGGGGTTTCAACTTCTTTACCGGCAGTCATTATAAGGTCAGCGAATTCATCGACCACCAAAACGATATAAGGTAAGAATTTGTGGCCTTCATTCGGGTTTAATTTACGCGCTTTAAATTTGGTATTGTATTCTTTTACGTTTCTACAAAAAGCCAGTTTTAGCAAGTCATAGCGGTTGTCCATTTCAATACAAAGTGAATTTAAAGTGTTAATTACCTTAGTATTATCTGTAATAATAGCATCTTCTGAATCTGGAAGTTTTGCCAAGTAATGCCGTTCTATTTTATTGAAGAGCGTCAGTTCTACTTTTTTGGGATCGACTAAAACAAATTTGACCTCTGCAGGGTGCTTTTTATAAAGAAGTGAGGTCAGTACCGCATTGAGTCCTACTGATTTTCCTTGGCCCGTAGCACCAGCCATAAGCATATGTGGCATTTTGCTGAGGTCCACAACAAATGTTTCGTTGCTGATAGTTTTACCCAAGGCCACCGGCAATTCCATTTCTGTGCTTTGAAATTTTTTGGAGGCGATAACAGAACTCATCGAGACAATCGTGGCATTTTTATTTGGGACTTCAATACCAATAGTACCGCGTCCAGGAATTGGTGCGATGATGCGGATTCCAAGTGCAGATAAAGACAGTGCAATATCATCTTCTAAATTTTTAATTTTTGAAATTCTAATTCCCGCATCCGGAATAATTTCATAAAGTGTCACTGTTGGCCCAACTGTTGCTTTGATACTGCTGATACCAATCTTATAGTTATTGAGCGTTTCAACAATTTTATTTTTATTATCCTCAAGTTCTTCTTCATCAATTGTAATGCCTTCAGTGTCGTATTTTTTTAACAACTCCAAGTTAGGGAAAACAAATTTTGATAATTCAAGAGTGGGATCTACCTCACCATAGTTTTCTACCAATTTCGCTGCCAAGTTATCTGTCTCTGAGGCTTCCTCCATTGCTATGGTTACTTCCATCTTTAAGCCGTCAGAATCAGATTTAGAAGCCGCTATTTTAGCCTCATCATCTTTTTTTATGTCAGAGTGGTTTTCAATTGTTGGCGATAAATTTTCTAAAGGAACTTCGAAATTAGAGTAATTAGCATCTTCTTTTTGGATCTCAGCACTTATTTCCGTTGGATTAACTGGCATTTCTAAAGCTCCGTTTGTGGGTTTTGTTGAGATCTTGGAAGCAATTTTTGGTTTTGATTTAAACAAATTGACGATCTGCTGTGGGGTTATTTTCATGCGAATTCCAAGATAGGCAATCAATCCAAAAAGGAGCAGCGATGCCGTTCCAACCCTACCGATATAATCTTGCAGAAAGAGATTGAGTTCATAGCCTATGGTTCCACCAAGATTTGGATAAGATTTGAAAATAAATCCAAAAACCAAAGCGCTCCATAATACAATTAAAGTTCCCCTAATCCAATGTCGGTAAAGACGTTGCATGGAAGCAGTTGTTAAAACACTTAATCCAGATAATCCCAGCAAAGCAGCAAAAATTACTGATGCTAACCCAAATCCTTTAAACACTAAGAGGTGGCTGATCCAGGCACCAAACTTACTGAGCAAGTTCTTAGTAATAACACTCCTGTCACTGAATTCTCCGATGGCGCTTTGATCGCTTTCGCCAGTGTAGAAATAGGAGACAATGGAAAGAAATATAACGAGTCCTAAAAGGACTAAAAAACTACCAACCACTAGGCGTTGTGGGTTGCTTAGTGAATATTTTCCACTTTCCTTGATTCCCTTAGATTTAATCATGCAATTATTGGTCGTTTAAACAAAAATACAAATTAATAAACTTTCATGAATTCAGTATTAAAAATTGTTTTAAACAAAAAACCCAGTTTAAACTGGGTTTTTCCAAACTGTAATAACAATCAATATTTTAGTTTAAATCAAAGCGATCGGCATTCATGACTTTGTTCCAAACAGCAATAAAATCATTGATAAATTTATCATTATTTTCATCCGTGGCATAGACTTCTACAATGGCACGAAGCTCAGAGTTAGAGCCAAAGACCAAATCAGTTCTAGATGCAGTTCTAATAGGTTGTTGACTGATGCGGTCTGTACCAACGTAAGTGTTAAAACCAGTTTTTTTCCATTTCACATCCATAGACAATAGAATTTTAAACCAACTGTTATCCAATTTTCCATTCGTCCACAAACCTTTAGAGTTGTGTGAGACACCCATGCTTCTGAGTCCTCCAACTAAAACTGTCATTTCTACAGGGCTAAGCCCCAATAACTGAGCTTTATCCAGCATGATTTCTTCTGGTGTCACAGAAAATTCTTTTTCTGCATAATTTCTAAAACCACAAGCTTTGGGCTTGAGTAAATCAAAGGAATCTATAGATGTATTTTCTTGTGTTGCATCACCACGACCCGTCGTCACTTCAACCTCAGTACTGCCAGCCATTTCAATACCCACTGCACCACCAATAACAATGGTATCTGCTATACTAATCCCTAGGTCTATTGCAATTTTTTCAAGAGAATCCAAAACCTTTCGGAGTTGTTCAGGCTTGTTTACAGCCCAATTTTTTTGAGGCTCTAAGCGGATTCTAGCACCGTTGGCTCCACCGCGATTGTCGGACTGTCTGAACGTGGATGCCGAAGCCCAAGCTGTTTCAATGAGCGCTAATTGTGTTAAGCCACTGTTAATGATTGCAGTTTTAACTTCCGCTATTTTATCGCTTGAGAGTTCAGGCGTTTGGACCACTGGATCTTGCCAAATATAGTCAACATCTTTAAAATCACCAGCAATATAATTGGTTTTGGGTCCCATATCCCTATGTAATAGCTTAAACCAAGCTTTTGCAAAGGCATCACCAAAAGCTTTAGGATTTTCTAAAAAATATTTACAAATTTTATTGTATGCAGGGTCTATTTTCATTGACATATCCGCAGTGGTCATCATTGGCAAAACTTTTTGATCGCTGCCATCCACTTGAGGAACCATATCTTCTTTAGCACAATTTATTGGATGCCATTGCCAAGCACCAGCAGGGCTTTTTTTGCATTCCCAATCATATTTGAATAACAGTTTCAAATAATCCATATCCCACTTAATGGGATTGGTAGTCCATGGTCCTTCTATACCACTTGTGATAGTGTGAACGCCTTTTCCACTTTTAAATCCACTGCTCCATCCAAATCCTTGCTCCTGAATTTCAGCAGCTTCAGGGTTTGGCCCTTTAAAATCTTCACTATCAGCGCCGTGTGCCTTTCCAAATGTATGTCCCCCAGCGGTCAATGCCACTGTTTCTTCGTCGTTCATCGCCATGCGCTTAAAAGTTTCTCTGACATCCTGTGCAGAAAGGGAAGGGTCAGGGTTGGCATTAGGCCCTTGAGGATTTACATAAATCAATCCCATTTGTACTGCCGCAAGTGGATTTTCTAAATCTTGGCGTGTTTCTCCGTAGCGGTTGTCACCCAACCACTCATCTTCAGACCCCCAATAAATATCTTTTTCTGAATGCCAGATATCATTTCTGCCCAAGGCAGTACCGTGGTTTGGCCCACCCATGTCTTCGATTGCAACATTGCCTGCTAGTACCAATAAATCTGCCCAACTGAGCGAATTTCCATACTTCTGTTTTACAGGCCAAAGTAGTCTTCTTGCCTTGTCTAGGTTGCCATTATCTGGCCAGGAATTTAGAGGTGCAAAGCGCTGGGCACCGGTAGCAGCACCACCGCGGCCATCACCTGTTCTGTAAGTCCCTGCAGCATGCCAAGTCATGCGAATAAAAAATGGTCCATAATGACCATAATCAGCAGGCCACCAATCTTTGCTGTCTGTCATTACAAATTTAAGATCTTTGATAACGGCTTTGAGATCTAGAGACTTCACCTTTTCACGGTAATCGTTTTCGCTAAGTGGATTACTTTTTAGATCATGCTGACGCAATAGATCTAGATTTAAATGATTGGGCCACCAATCTTTATTTTGCGTTCCATGGTTAACGGTCGTTGTAGCGCCGTTGAAAGGACATTTGCTCTGGCTCATAATTTGTAAGATTAAGGATTAATTTATTTTAATTTACAGAAAATTTATGTTTGTAATCTATGTATCGAATTATTAATTTTTATGACTTGATAAGTGTTTTCAATAGTTTATGATCTTAAATGTTTAATTTTGAGTGATAATCCAGCCACTAGCAGCGTCATAAAAGGACTGATCCAATTGAAAAAAGCATACACAAAGTAATCGGCGACAGAAACCCCAAGAACACTGCTTTGAAAAGCTCCACAAGTGTTCCAAGGTACTAGCACGGATGTTACTGTCCCAGAATCTTCTAAAGTTCTGCTAAGATTTTCAGGCGCTAGTCCCTTATCTTCATAGGCCTTTTTAAACATTTTTCCTGGAATTACAAGCGCGAGATATTGATCAGAGGCCGTTACATTTAGTGCCAGACAACTGGCCACAGTACTTGCGAATAAACCAAAAGTCGAGTTCGCAAAATTCAACAGGGTTTTGCTAATTTTTGATAAAGCTCCTATGGCATCCATAACCCCACCAAAGACCATGGCACAAATTATGAGCCAAATTGTATCCAGCATTCCTTGCATACCTCCAGATGAAAACAAATCGTTTAAATCCATACTCGAAGTTTCCACCGATGTATCTACCGTAATGGATTGCATAACCCCTTTGTAGGCAGTTTCAAAATTAAAGCTGTTAGCTTCTGCAATAGACATCAATATTTGTTGTTGTGCCAAAATAGATGCCAGAGCGGCCAGTAAAGTTCCAGCTAACAATGCCACCAGTGGTGGTGTTTTTTTGACAATCAATACTACCACTGCGATAGGTACAAGCATTAACCATGGCGAAATATTAAAGGCTTGATTGATGGCCTCAAGCTTGTCAGAAATATTTGGTGTGCCATTTATCTCAATATTAAAACCAATGACAAAAAACAGTATTAGTGTTATTGCAAAAGTTGGCACTGTTGTGATAGCCATATATTTGATGTGTTTAAATAGTTCTGCACCCGCCATTGCAGGTGATAAATTTGTAGTGTCGCTTAGAGGCGACATTTTATCACCAAAATAAGCTCCTGATAAAACTGCTCCAGCTGTCATTCCCAATGAGACACCAAGGGTTTCTCCTATGCCTATCAAGGCAATACCTACTGTAGCTGAAGTCGTCCAGCTACTTCCAGTGACAATCGAAATAATGGCACAAATAATGACTGTGGCGACTAAGAAAAAAGTAGGATTTAAAAGTTGAAGACCGTAATAAATCATTGTTGGAATAACTCCACTAATAAGCCAGGTCCCAGACAATGCGCCTACCATTAATAGAATGAGCAAGGCACCAGTAGTTGATTTTAAATTCTCTGAAATTTCATTTAGCATTTTGATGTAGGAAGTTTTTTTTAGAAATCCGAGAATGGCAGCTATAGCCGCCCCTAGAAGTAATATAAATTGATTGCTTCCTTTGAGTGCATCGTCACCAAACACAAAAAACACATTGTAAAATAGCATAAGTATCAATGCGACAACCGGAATAAGTGCTTCGAAAATTGAAAGCTCTTTATTATTTGAAACATCATTGTTATTTGTATGTGATTGATTCATACTTAAAAACGTATTAATAGGATGTAATATTACGATTTTTAAACCCCTTAGACAAGTCTATTATTTTTGAAAAATTTATATTAATCTTGGATAGCTTTTGGGGTCTACTTCGTGAAGTATTGCATAAGCTTTTTCAAAAATATCATTTTTAGATGGTTTGCTAAAATAATCGCCATCAGATCCGTAAGCTGGACGATGAGGCTTTGCCGTCAACATTTGAGGAGCACTGTCTAAATTTTCGTAGGCACCCTCTTGTTTTAATATTTTAGACAAAATATAGGCAGAGGCCCCTCCTGGAACATCTTCATCGACAATAAGTAGGCGGTTTGTTTTTTGAATACTTTTTAATATATCAGAGTCTTTATCAAATGGGATTAAGGATTGAATATCAATAACTTCAGCATCTATATCAACCTCCAAGAGTTCGCGTGCCGCTTGTTCCACCAAGCGAATCGTTGAACCATATGATACAAGGGTTAAATCATGGCCTGACTTAAGGATATCAACTTTTCCAATAGGGGTTTTAAAATCCCCTAAATTGCTAGGTTTTTTTTCTTTTAGCCTATAGCCGTTCAAGCACTCCACAACCAAAGCAGCCTGATCGCTTTCTAACAAAGTATTATAAAAACCTGCAGCCTTTGTCATATTTCTCGGAACCAACACATGCAAGCCTCTAACCAAGTTTAAAATTCCACCCATTTGAGAGCCAGAGTGCCAAATGCCTTCAAGCCGGTGGCCTCGAGTTCGAATGATCATCGGCGCTTTTTGCTTGCCCACTGTTCTGTAATGCAAGGTGGCCAAGTCGTCACTTATAATTTGCAACGCATACATTAAATAATCTAAATATTGAATTTCTGCAATAGGGCGGAGACCTCTCATAGCCATGCCAATGCCTTGGCCTATGATGGTGGCTTCTCTGATGCCTGCGTCCGCAATTCTTGTTGATCCATATTTTTGTTGTAATCCTTCTAAGCCTTGATTAACATCACCAATCGCACCGGAGTCTTGTCCAAAAATCAGCGCTTCTGGATATTTTGAGAAAATCTGGTCAAAATTATCACGAATGATAATTCGCCCATCTACAAATTCCGGATTTTCAGTGTACGTTGGTGCAATTGGTTCAATCGCTTCAGCACGAATGCTAGATTCACTATAAAGTAGGCTGCTAAATTTTGGTTGTTCAGTTTTTAGATACCTATTGATCCAATGGATTAACTCCTTTTTTTTATTGTTATTGTCATGAACAAGATATTTTAAAATATTTCTTGAAATTCCCAAAATATCCTTCTTTATGGGTTCTTTGAGGGCCTCGAGTTTATTTATCTCTTTTTCGATAAAAATTTTCTGTAGTGAAAGGTTTGCGGCTGATCGCATTAATGCAATGACCTCATTGGCGCTTGCCTTGATTGGTTTTATAAAATCGTTCCAAGCTTTTAACTTTGCAGCCTTTACTTGGACTTTGATCTTCTTTTCCAATTCAAAAAGCTCTTCTTCACTAGCAATGTCATTTGAAATGATCCATTGTTTAAATTTTAGATTGCAGTCGTTCTTTTTTTCCCATTGAAGTCGCTCGGCATTCTTGTAGCGCTCATGAGAGCCAGAAGTTGAGTGTCCTTGTGGTTGAGTCAGCTCTTCTACATGAATTAATACTGGAACGTGTTCAAATCGAGCAATTTGGGCCGCTTTTTCATAACAACTCATAAGCTCTACATAATTCCACCCTTTAACTTTTATAATTTCATAGCCCTTGTCGTTTTCATCTCTTTGAAATCCGCTTAGGATTTTGGATATATTTTCTTTGGTAGTTTGATGCTTGGCATGAACTGATATACCATAGTCATCATCCCAAACACTGATAATCATGGGTACTTGAAGTACACCAGCAGCATTGATGGTTTCGAAGAAAATACCCTCGCTGGTGCTGGCATTTCCGATTGTTCCCCATGCAACCTCCTTACCATTTTTTGAAAATTTAGAAGAATCAAAATTTTCGAGGTTTTTATAAACTTTTGACGCTTGTGCCAATCCAAGTAACCTTGGCATTTGAGACGCGGTTGGAGAAATGTCAGAACTGGAATTTTTTTGTTGCGTTAAATCCTTCCAGCTAAAATCTTCGTTTAGAGAATGGGTTACAAAATGCCCCCCCATTTGACGTCCAGCACTCATAGGGTCAAAACTGAGATTTGTATGGGCATAGAGACCAGCAAAAAATTGCTCAATGGATAATTTCCCAATTGCCATCATAAATGTTTGATCTCTGTAGTAACCAGATCTAAAATCTCCATTTTTAAATGCTTTGGCCCAAGCGATTTGCGGCAATTCTTTGCCGCCCCCAAAAATTCCAAATTTTGCTTTTCCAGTCAGGACTTCACGACGGCCTAAAAGACTACATTCTCGGCTGGTAACTACAATTTTATAATCTTCTAGAATTTCCCCTTTAAATTCTTCAAAAGTTATGTGTTCAGTTAAACTACCCTTGGGATTCATTGAAGTTGATTTTCTGCAAATATAGGGATTATAAGGCTTTCAGTCAATCTAGATTGACGCTTTAAATTTAAAGCAATTAAGGAATGAATGGCTTAGTCTTTTGCAATTCTAGTTAACATGGACTGCTTTAATTTACAATAAATTAGAACCACTTTCTGGTAAATAAAGTAGCGAGTTTTGAAATGTCTGTGGTAAATACAAAACGAATTTTTTGAGGGTAATTTGACTGGTTTATTTCCCAACCTAAATTCGAATACACTGGAAAATATAGTTCAAAATAATCTATAATTAAATCCAGACGAATCCCAGAATCATAGGCAAAATAGGCGTCATATTCTTTGTTTTTTAAAAACCCAACATCTCCATAGAATTGTACATACCGCCAGATTGAAGCACTAGCGTTTAGGGTGGCCATCCACTGATTAGCTGTTGAGGGCTCTAATTTAGACTTAAAAGCCCCTTCTGCCATGATTAATTGTTGGGATAAAATACCTGAAGATTCTGACTGTCCCAAATAGTTGTATTCAAAAAGATAATTTTCTGGGCGGTCCAACGCATAGTTAAAATTGTTTTCAGAAATATTAAGATTATTGTACAAAAAGGTTCCCGCAAAAAGTCTAAGGCTGTAATGCCGATCTTTTGGGGTTCGTTTTCTTATTTCATAGTTAAAATTAATTTTCCCAAAATCGTCTGAAAACTGTAAGCCCACATACCATTTTTTAAAATCTGCTATATTATTATCAAAACTGATGAATCTGGCATTAAATATTTGATAGGGTGGGATTGTGTTATCATCAAGCGGATTACTGGAATTATCTTTTTGGATATTGATATAACGCAGTTGTAAACGGTCTGTGGAATTGGAGCGTAAGTTATTACGAGAACGAAATGTAAACTGTGCGAAAGGCTGAAATTTAGTAATAAACGCACCATAGTTAAAACTAGAGCGTTCTAGGGTCAATCCCAGCATGGTATTGTAGAGCTTTCCACTGTCGTAGAATCTATTGTAGATAAGCTTTGCATTTCCTGTAACTGATTTTGATCTTAAACCGTAGCTGGGGGCGATTGCATAAATCAATGGTTTTGCCAAAAGCCCACGATTGTTAAAATTAATTCCTAGTTTAACCCCATCGTAGACATTCTGAAATTCTGTCAATGGCATAATGTTTAACTGGTTGAAGTTTGGGTTTTGATAATCTCTTAAAAACCGTAATTGTAGCGGCTTATTAAGCGCTTGGGTTCCGATAGATTTCCAATTATTTTTGATGTTAAATTCTGGTGTTTGATGCTGGTAGTTCAACACCAATTGATCGGGATTTGTATTTGAAATTGAGAATGTTTTTTCGGCCTTAAATCCATTGATCCATTTTGAGTCCATTAATTTGCCATCTTTCAATGTAGAAAGAGTTATGGGGTAGGCACCTTGCCTTAAATTTTTAATTTTCACCGCAATGGAATCAACTTTGGTGGAGACGGTTTTTATTTTGTAATCAGAAGCATCGGCCTTGACTACAAAACCTTCAAAAAACCAATCCAATTTTTTATTAGTTTTTGTTTTTAAATAGGTTTCAAAATCTATTGTTCTTATCTCCCCCCCTTTTTTTTGATTTATAAACTCCCTAATCCATAGGGTTTCATCTTTTTCATTCAAATAAGACTTTAAATACAACAGTGCCATTCCGGCTTTGTAATAGGAAGTGTACCGCTCATTAAAGCTTAGTAATTTATTTTTAGGAGTTGACAATGCTTGGTCTCTTCCTGTACGCATCATTTGATAATAGGTAAGCCGATATTGTTCGTTGTAGTTTAATTTTGAAAAATTATAGGCTCTAATTCCCCACAAATCAGCCAATTTGCCAATGAGTTTTTGATTTGGATAATAAAGGTCTAAGTACTTCATAAACAAAAGCAATTGAAAACCATTTTTTAACCAATAATCAGAACGTGGATCGACTCTCAAATCTCTGTCTAGTTGTTTTTTTATAAGATTTTTGGCTATGGCCAACTCATATTTAAATTCCATTGGGAAAGGAGAGAGAAAATCTGGCAAGAGCGCCAGCCCGTAGAGGTCATTTTTTTTCAGTTCAACTTTTGTTAGCAACATTTTCGTTTTGGATGTCAACTCTAAATTTTGGCTTAAAAATTCACTAACTCTCTCAATTATTTTTCGCTCTTTTACAATGTCGATTTTTTTGTGACCGATATTTGTAAGTAGTTTGTAATTAGGGGTGTCAAAGGTTTTATATATTTCTTTGGTGATATAAATTCCATGATTTCTAACTTCTTTACCATTGTAATGGTATTGGTTTGGGATTGGGTTGGTCTGAGTTTGTTTTTTTTTCAGAGGACTGTATACATTGTGAGATTCTGGGACTGTAATTTGCAACTCTACATTTGAATCCGCCACATACGGATTATCAAAATTTAAATTGCTATATAGTTTC
>MDSV01241130.1_pt1 | contig 15048 bp, 14 predicted proteins | sample 810851 | NCBI WGS metagenome assembly MDSV01 (sample SAMN05326640, study PRJNA326480) | marine metagenome | isolation source: seawater | place: Atlantic Ocean: North East | collected 2012
ATATTTTTTTCACTATATATCAATGTACTAATTTTTTATTAATAATGTCATTAATATTAATCTAGTGAATATAGTTGTAATTCTTACATATGAAATGTCCTTAAAAAGCTGGGACAATGCTGGGATTATTGACAGAGAACTTAAACTTTATGAGCAACTCGCAAAAGCTTATGGCTATCATTTTACATTTATAACATTTGGAAATGAGGCAGATATGGAATACCTTTCAATCGTTCCTAATTCACAAATTATTCCAATATATAAATTCTTTAAATTCAGAAAAACGAAAATAATCAATTTTTTACAAAGTTTATTTGTCTTTAGAAAGATCAATAAAGAATTAAAAAATCCCGATCTAATTAAAACTAATCAGCTTATGGGATTTTGGGTCTCTCTAGGAATTAAATTTAGATTCAAATGCCCATTAATTGTACGCACAGGATATGACATATATGAGTTTTCAATTAAGAATAAAAAAAACATCCTAAAACGATTGGGTTACTTTCTTTTAACACAGATAGCCCTTGTTGTCTCAGATTTGTATTCAGTAACAACCATGGCAAACAAAAACTTTTTAAAAAATAATTTTATTTTTACTAAAGGAAAAATCACAATAACCCCAAATTGGGTTTCTAGCAATGTTAGGAATATAGAAATAACAGATAGAAAAAATGAAATAATTACTGTTGGGAGGCTTGAAAAACAAAAAAACTATAAGTATTTAATTGAGGAATTTGGCAATTCAGATGTGGTCATAAATATTATAGGAGAAGGTTCTTTAAAGAAGGATTTAAAGAGGTTATCTCAGGAAAAAAATACTACAGTTTCCTTTTTAAAAAATATGCCAAATTCAGAACTTACTAAATTATTGTCAAATTTTAAATATTTTGTCCTACCGTCATTGTTTGAAGGCAATCCTAAGGTTGTCATGGAAGCAATGGCTGCTGGATGCATAGTTGTCGTTAATAATTTTTCAGGTATAAGTGAAATAGTAACTAACGAAATTGATGGATTTGTTATTGAGGCTAAAAAAGATAACCTTAAAAATTTATTCAATTTCTTAAATGAAAATGACAGAGTTCTCAAAGATATAAGTCAGAATGCGATTTCAAAAGTAAAAAAGAATTTTTCGTTAGATAGTTATATTGAAAGTGAAAATAATTTGTATCTAGATCTAGTTAATAATTAATTTTCTCTCTTCATCTATTATTTCAACCTTTATATGATTGTTAGCGTTTTTAAACATTGCAGGATCATGAGTTGAATTTATAATTGTTATTTCTTCATTCTCTAATATGTTAAAAATAAAATCTTTTGTTTTTGTGTCCAAATTTGAAGTAGACTCATCCAGCAAAAGGATATCTATTCCTCCTATTAAAGCTCTGATAAAAGCTATTTTTTGCATTTGGCCGGATGAGAGTGATTTATTACTTACTAAGCGATCTAAATCATAGCTTGATTCTTCCTTGAATAAATCAAACTCATATAATTTTTTTAACAAAACTTCATCATTTATATTGTCTTCATTTCCATATACAAGATTTTCTCTAAGTGAATTATTAAATATAAAGGGTGTTGCGCCAATGTACCCAAATTTAGAGGACGTGACGTGAATTTTGCCTTCAGTTGCAATTAAAACACCTGCAATCAAGCCCAAAAGCGTACTTTTACCTGTGCCGTTTGCTCCAGTTATCAAAGTATGTTCATTACGCTTAATTTCACATGTTATATTCTTAAAAATATAGTCTTCGCTATTAAAATATTTAAAACTTAAGTTATCAATTTTCACCGCTAATTCTGGGTAATCTTCAGAGTTGGGAAGATAATTATCTCTGTTTACAGATACTTTATTTTTATCTAAATTTGCAAAATGTTCAATATGAATCTGTGAATTTAAAAGATTGTTAAATGAATTAGATAATGCACCTAATTGCTGGAAAAGTCTCAATGTGACTCCGATAAAATCTAGCGTTAGAGATTTAACAATACTTTCAAAACTAATTAAAACTCCCAGGACAAACATTGTTAAGAAAGTTGGAAGAAATCCGCTGAAAGACTTCCATATGATATTTTTTAAATCTACTGAATTAATATTCGATACGGTATCTTCAAAATTATTAATTTCGTATTTGTCCTTATTTAAAATTTTAATTAAAAACATATTTTCAACTATTTTTTCGATTTCTTTACTTAATGACAAGTTCATCCAGTAACTTTTATCTGTAAAATTTCTAGATTTTTCAATAATTTTTAAAAGAGGAAAGTATAAAAGTAATATTCCTCCTAAGAAAAAAAAGAGAATTCTGTAGTTCGAGTCAAAAAGATAAAATCCATAAGCAAAAATTTGGATGAGACTCATAAAAAATGCTGTTACTCCTCCATAAAAAAATGTAATATGTCCTGTGAGTTCATTGACATAGAAGTAAGCGTCAGATACAGAATAGTTACTTTTATCAAAGACCTCTTTTAGTAAATGGACTCTGAGATTTTTATGAATTTCTAATTCTAAAGATTTCATATTAATTGTTTGTGCATATACAAATACAAATCTGAGAACCACAAGTAGTGGAATTAAATAATTATTATCAAGAAATATTTGAACTATAAAACTGAGAATGTTTTCAGATTGAAAACTGTTAGCTATTACAGCAGAGAAAACAAGGATCAAACCAATATCAACAGCTGCAACTAAGTTTGCTAAAACGACAGTGAGAATTATTCGAAGTTTCTTGTTCTTGACTTTGGTAATCCTCGAGACATAAATTATGTCTTTATACATGTTTTTAAATTTAATAAAACTCATATACCTTCATTCTATTCCTGAACAAATTTTTAAAGTAACTCTTGTATAATATTCATCTCTTAATAAAAAGTTTTATTTCTTTGTAAGGATCACGATAATAATTTAAATTTTCTGTGAAATAAATATCTGTATTTACTTGGTAATAATCTAGTAAATGGTCTTGATTGCAAGGAAAAATAAGCTGATTCTCTACTTCTCCTCGGACAATCATATATTCCGAACAAATTATTACATTTGGTTTTTTGTTTTTAAGCGAATTCAAATAATCTGATTCAATTATTCTAATTTCTTCTAGAGAAGACAATATATAAGGTTCTAAAAAGTTTGTACCGTGAACAATATAAGAATAATTTGGCTGACCCAAGTAATGTAATAATAAGTTATAATCTAATGCTAATATTTCTAAATTACTGATTTCTTTTTTCTCAATCTCTATAGCCAGTTGTCTTAATGGATAGTTTTCGTAAACCGATTCAATATTTTTTAGATTTTTGTATGAACTATACCCGTTAACACTGACAGAGGACACTACAGATAATAAAACAAATGATATTAGGAAAACAAAATTTACATCAAATTTAGTTTTAGAAATATAAAGAGAAATAAAGTAAAGAAAGAACAATAAGTGATGGTAATAATTATGTGACGCAACAAAATAAAATAATAATGAAGTCACAACCAAGAGAAATTCTACATTTTGAATTAATCCCTTTAAAAAATGCAATTTATAAAAAAAGCTTTTTAATAAAAGTATAAATACAATAAGTAATACAAAATATAAAGCAGGATTAAATTCAAAAAAAGATCTCATAAAAACTTTTAACTCATATAAATTTGAATAATTTGCAGATGTGTAACTAATTGGAATTGTTACGAATGTAGCAAAATATACATTTAGTAGATCATTTATTTGATAAATGTATAAAAATATTAAATGAGGAAGTGTAAAGCCTATAAAGATTTTAAGTAATTTATTTTTGTAGTTTTCAATTCCAAAAATTCCAATCAACAAGGGCAACAAAAACAAGATTGTCCCTTGATTAACCAACGTAGACATTGAGAACATTAAACCAATTAGAAAGTAACTAAATTTAAATTCTTTAACCTTATATATGAGAATTCCTAAAGAAATAAAAACCAAAGCATAAAGTTCAGAATATCCACTAACTGCCCAAGGTTGAGACATAAATAAAATAAATACAAAAGTTGGAATTGAAGAAATAATTAATTTGTTTTTTGAAATTACAGAAGCTGTTGCAAAGAGTATTAACGATATTAAAAGAAGGATTAGATCATTAGCAACTTTGAAATAAATAAAATTACCAGATACTATTTTTAAGACAAAATAATACATGTATATTAATACTGGTCCCTTAGATTCCCATTGAGTTTCATTTGGTAAATAACCATTTTTTATTTCGTTTGAAGCAACCATGTAGGAAGGAATATCCCAATCAATAATTTCAAAATTTAGCAAATAATTCTGTGTAAATAAGATAAGTATTAAGTAAATAATAATTAGGAACGATGTTGTATATAGATTGTTATAAGTGGTGAACTTATTTTCATTAAAATCTAAGACTTTTGATACTAAATTAAAAAAACAAAATAATAAAAAAAAGGCAAAAGTAGAAAATGTAGCTTTTTTATCTTGTGGTAAAAAATTAGTTAATAGTAAAAATCCTGGTGCTGTTAAAAGAATAGTAAGCACTAATCTTTTATTAATTTTATTTATCATTTATAAAATCATTTTATAGGTGTAATGAGGGATTGTAATAGTAAATTTAATTCATAATCGTTTAACAATTATATTTTGATTAAAAATTTGTTTTCTTAATAAATCTCAATTGTAAAACTTAAGTAATTTACAAAATATAATTAAACAAATGGAAAAAAACAATTATGTAGCAATTACGTATACAACTAATGGCTATGTTGATTTTACACATAATCTTTTATCTTCAATAGAAAAAAATAATATTGATATGAAAATTCAAGTTTTTTCACTTGATAAAAAAGCTTCAGATTATTTTAAGAGAAACGGAATAGAAACCATAGATTTTAAGTCAAAATATATCGAATCCCAAGATGACATGTTTTTTCAGAATTCGGATAATTTTGGGTATTTGATGATGGCAAAATTTGAAATAATTTATAAAGAATTATTAGAAAATGACTATGTTTTATATATTGATGGTGATGTCGTAATCAAAAAAGATATAATGAGATATTTATTTGCGGTAAGAAGAAACTACGATATTATTTTCCAAGATGACAAAAGGCCCTCCAAGCCAAATCAAATTAATTTATGTGCTGGATTTATGTTCATAAAATCAAACAAAAAAACTTTAAAATTTTTTAATCCTGAAAATTTAAATCCAAAAAAGATAGCTAGTTATAAGACTCATGACCAAACTCATATTAATAAAAACAAAAATAAATTTAATTACGGAGTTTTATCTTTGGATATGTTTCCTAATGGGGCTCATTACTATGAAAACTATAAATCTTTAAACCCATCTATTGTTCACTTTAATTATGTTATTGGAAAAGAAAAAATTAATACAATTAAAAAATATAACGAATGGTATTTAGATAATTAGTAAAACATGTTTTTAAAAATATTTAAAAATCAAAAATTATAATAACTTTTTAAGGTAGCTTTTCAAACTGTAAATTACTTTTTTCCTATTGCTAAAAAAATTAAGTGTTCTATATATTTTGGTGACTTGAAATTTTGATTTAACATTGTATAAAAAAATATTAAATTTAGTTAGATTTTTTTTGTTAATATATAAGGCATCACCCATCGGGATGTTTGAATATAGAAATGTTTTAGTTCTAATGAAGCCATTTATTCTCATAAATTTATCCAATTCATTTACTAATACGTTTTCCTCATAAAATTCTTTTATTGATATTTCTGAATAAATAAAATCTAAGTTATTAATCTTATTTTCAAAACCTTTTAAAACCTCTAATTCATAACCCTGAACATCAAGCATTAAAAAATTACCATTAATGTTTTTCAAATCTGAAAATTTTTTAACTTCAATTTTTTCATGATCATTAAATTTTACTTCTGGGAAGTATTTGGAATGTAATTTTGGTTTTAAGATAGAGGATGATACACCTTTTTTTTTATCTGAAATATATAATTTTAATTTTTTGTTTGTGTTTCCAAGTCCAAATTCGTGAATAAATATATTTGGATAACTTTTATATTTTTTTAGAATTTCTAACGGTTCTTTTTGAGGTTCGAATAAATGAATATCGATATTTTTTATCTCAAGAAATGATTCTACTTGCTGTCCTATGTGTGCTCCAACTTGAATAATTCCATTAATGTTTTTTTTGTATTTTTGTAGTATTTTTTCTAACATTTAATGATGATTTTAGTATCTGAAATCAAGATTGGACTAATAACTAAGTTATAACATAAATTTTTAATTTATATTAGTTTATTTTCAATCAGAAAAAAGTTTTTTTAGAATTAATATAATCTCGTGGATAAAAACTATGAAATTAAAAATACACTTTTTTTAGATTACGATGACACGTACCTCAACAAAGACTTTTATCCAAACTTTCAGGAAAAATTGTCAGAATTTAAAGAACTCGTGGACATTAATTATATTAAATCCTTAAGCAAAACATATTATAAATTTGGAGATGGAGATTATTACTTTTTAAAAAAGGAAAGCTTTGGAAGTGCGAGACCAGGTAGACGTGCCATACAGAAACCCTATTACTTAATTTCACATAAAAAATTTAGAAAGGGTGCAGTGAAGAATGATTACTATCTAAACAGAATACAAACCCCTCATCAAGATATGTTTTATGAGATTTTTGGTAAGTCTATGGATTATCCTTCAGAATTTGTATATGGATTAACGGCAAATAAATGGTTCTTTGAGAAATATAATTCAGATATTGGAATAATTGGTGCAGATAAGAAATTAGAGATTATCAATTTATTGATGGATAAAGAAGAATACAAAGAATATTTGAAGCTTGATGCTTTTTCAGATTACATTTCAATCCCTCAAAAATATGCAGTGGATAAAATTTCAAAGATTGAAAAAGAGATAAAAAAATCATTAGAAAACTCCACATCAAAAATTTTTTTAGTGGGGATTGGACATGTAAAGTCAGCTCTTCTGTACAAATTAAAAGAATATAAGAAAGGTGTACAGTTTATAGATATTGGTGTAGGAATGGATGCTGTTGCAGGAATAGTAAATAACAATCGACCATATTTTGGAAACTGGAAAAACTATCGATTAAAAAATGAGACTATATATAAAGATGTTGATTTTCTAATTCGCAAGGATAAGGTTGATGATATTATTACTCATAGATTTATATGATGTCCGATAGTTATTTAATCTTACAAAAGAAATTATAACTTTCTATTTTTTAAATTTAGAGTTGTTTTTTTTGTAATATAAAAAGATTGATACTAAAAAATAATCAAATTTAGCTTTTTCACAATTTAATTTATTTATAATCAAGCAAGAATGATTGTTTCTGATAAAAAATTAAAAATTTTTTTATTTTTTGAAATTGTACTAATTATGTTAATTTTTTATAAATCATCAAAATCTCTAAGTGCATTTGTTGATGAATATCTTTCATTAACATCAAATAATAGCTTTTTTAACAATTTTGATTTTAATGCAGGTTCCATGGCTGATGGAAGCTATGGCGTAATATTGACCAGTGGGCCCCTATCTGCTGTTGGAAGTGTAATTGGTTGGTCATTAAGTAATAATTTAATAATTGCCAGATTTTCTAATTTTCTTTGGGCATTATTTTTACATATTTTTTTAATAAGAACAATTAAAAAATATTATAAATTTGATCAAAATATGTTCCTTATTTATTCTGGATTCTCTTTACTTATTTTGCCATGGTATTTTGGTTTACTTTATTCTTTAGGTGAAATTGTCTCAACAATAATTTTCTTTTATGGCTTTCTACTATTTGAACCCAAAAGAAAATTATCTATTTTACTTTTAAGTATGAGTGTATTTTATGGAAAGTTAATTCTACTTTTTTTATTTTTAATTTTTTATGCAACTTATGTTTTTTTAGCAAAAGAGTATAAAAAAATATACTCTGATGTTCTAATCTTTTCCATACCACCTCTTTTTTGGCTGGCATTTGTCTCTTATTATTACACTGGTGGTACAGTTTTTGATTATATTTATGAGTTTGTATATTTTAATTTTACAAATAATAGAAGTGCAGGGATAAAAGAAGTTGGCTCTTATAGTGTTCTGGACTTCTTACTTTCATATAGGAATTCAGAAGTTATGAACTGGAATTTAGCGGATTTATTAAGAGTTCTAATTTCACCAATTTTATTTATTGGAATAATATCTGTGATAAAAGAAAAAACTATAAATAAATTTAATATATTAATCCTTGCTGTAGTTGTTTCATCAATATCTCTTTATCTTTGGTTTTGGATATTTAGTCCAACAAAATGGATACGTTACTCTCAGCATTTTTTGCTGATACAAATTTTATTTGTTCTTTTTTATTTAACTCAAAATAGTACTCAAGTTGATAACAGCTTAAAGGTATTATTAATTTCAACTTACTTTTCACTATTTTTCAGCTCATATTTGTTAATTTTATTTTTTTTAACAACGTTACTTATTTTTAGAAAATACCAGTTAACAAATTCGTATAGTTTTTTTCCGTATTTATTAGCTATTTTCTTATTTATAAATTCAATTAATGTTTATTTTGAACTTCAGTCAAAAACAGAATTCACATTTGAATTTGATATATGTAAGGAAAACTTAATGTCTAAACAGTGTTTTGAAGAATATATAAATCAATAGTAAGAATTATTGTTTAGTCTCTTTTCAAAACTGTATTTTTAAAATTTTGGTTTAATATGCTAAATTGATTTTTTTTATAAAAATTAAGGGCAACTTCATTATTTGATCTTGTGTCAACAGTAATATCATTCTTATATTCATTTATTATGTAGTCTACTAATAATTGTCCGACCTTTTTATTCTGAAATTCATTTGCAATAAAAAGTGTAACTATATTTACTTTGCTAATGATGTTTTTATATAAACCTATCTTAAAATATAACTCCACCGCCCAAATGATTGGATGTTGGATAAAGCCAGGAATGCTTTTGTAGCCAAGATAAATTAACTGTTTTAATGAGTTCTTTTTATTGAATTCCCTATAAGATAAAGAACCAACAACAACTGAATTTGAAACAGATGTTACGATATTTAGAATTTGTTTTTCAACCATATATAAATAAACTTGAGCTAAGTTTTTATCACTTAGAGTTGAAGCAATAGTATTTTTTAAAGATTTCCTATGTAAAATTGCCACTTCTTCAAATACTTTAATATCTGTATTTTTAGTAAGTTTTACGACTTCCATATTTACTTATTTTAAAACTTATTTTTATTCTTTGTTTAGATAAAAACCTAATTAAAATTTACTTCTTTGTAAAAATTAACCAGCTCATTTGAGCTTTTCTATACTCTTTCATTAGTCTGTATTGCTCATTATAAGACAAATCTTTAGGCGCATAATTTCCATGCTCTAAATAAGTTGGTCGGTATAAATCATCGACTGATCTGATATTCTCAACATTGTGAGTCTTAGAAAATAATAACTTTAGCTTTTCTGTTAATCCAACACTTCGATAATCATGACACTCAATAATTAAGTCGGCTGTTTCAAAATTTTCTATATTTTCAGGACTGAATAGGAGTTCCTCATCTCCTTCAATATCACACATGATTAAGATTTTTTCTTCTTTTTTAATTTTAAATTTTTCAACAGTAAATTCTTCGTTAAAACTTTTAACTTTATTGCTAAGGTTATTGATTTTGGACATTTCCCTACAAGCTTTTATGGCATCATAATTAATATCAAAGCAATATATTGAAGAGTCTTTAGATATTAAACCCAGTCCATTACAGTAATAGCCTTCTGCACATCCAATAACAAATATTTTATCATAATCACTAGATGAAAAAAATTTTATACTTTCAGCTAACTCAGCCTCATAAGTGCCTATAAGTTTTGGATAAATTGAGCTTCCGAAGGATTTTATTCTGGGATACTTAAGTCCAAAAAAAGGTCCTCCTAATACTTGTTGATTGTGTTTTAACTTTTTAACAAATTCCTGAAATTCTGTAGAGAATTCATTTTCTTGCATGATATCTACCTTTGGTCTTGAATTTTCTATTGAGAATTTTGACTTTAATTTTTTCTCTACCTTCCAGATAGCTCTATATAAATATTGCTTAATTACATTTAATATTCTTTGACTCATAACAATCAGATTACCAAAAAGAATTATAAAAAATAAGGGGATAGTATTTGTTTTTTATAAAATTCTAAAATATTTTAAAGTTCGAATAGAAAAATAAATAATTAAGAAAAAAACAACAATAGCAGAAGAAATTTGTATAAAACTAAGCCCAGGTGGTATGTACAGAATTAGGCTCAATATTCCACTTATACCCCAAAAAATTACTTGATAAAATATTTTTTTTCTCTCTTTAAAATCATCTGAATCTCGTAACCTGTCCAAATATTTCCCAATGATTTCAGCTATTACTGAAAATAACAACTTTGTCTCCTTTTAATGTTTAAGTTTTTATAAAAAAGATAAGAGGGTTTTCATACCAAAAAGCTTTTATCTATGTAACTATTTAAATAATAATAATAAATTTGAAGTGATAATTTCGAATAATAAAAATTTTAACTACAAAGTTTTGATAAAATTTATTGGAAAATGTGAGAGATAGGTTGAGAAATTATGAATGAATGTAAATATTAATACACTTATGATTAGGAGATACTTTTTGTTACTTACATTTTTAAATTGATCTAACCATAATGCAAAAAGAAATACAATTAAATTAAAAACTTGAACTAGATATGTAGCTTTTATTGAGTCCCCTGTTGGTAGTGAAGGATATGAAATTAAAAACCAAAGATAGCCAAAGAAAGATAGTGCTATAGAGATAGAAATGTATCTAATAAATGTATCTTTTTTATATTTTTTTGAGATTTTATAAAATCCAAATAATATAAGAAATGTTGGTAATAATGAAACTATATTTACTCTTGCAAGATAATCACCAAGGAGTGCCTGATCTCTACCTATATCAAGGAATCTTGAAGTGAAAACAAAATATCCCCAGTAATCACCCCAAAGATCTGAATAAAGTATAGGTAAAAGTGTGTTGCTGAAATAAGGACGGATGGGTTTTGTAAATAAATATGAAAGTTCTTCTCCAACTGGCAAATAAAATGACAAAGGTTGATTTGATATATTAAACCCAGATGATTCTTCATTGAATGATGTAAAAGATCCATACTCAAAATAAAGGTTAAAATAAAACCAAGAAGAAACAATAAAGCCGATTATGAAAACAGGAGTTATAAATATTAAGTATTTCTTTCTATAAACTTTTTCTATATAAAGAATAAGAATAAAAAAACCTGGAAAAAGTAAGAAAGCCCACTGTCTGCTCAAAGCAAGTAGTCCTATAAGAAGTCCAAAAACTAGGGTGTCTAAAAGAGTGTATCTAAACTTACTTTGAACTAGCTTTAAGAATCTGTTTAAAATTAAACTCAAAAAAAATAGAATATAAACCTCTCCTCTTATCATCGAAATTGTCCTGTAATTTACTGCAAGTATTGAAATAGGAAGCAAATAGCTAATGTTTAAAAAGTACTTTGATTTTGTAAATAATTGTAATGTTTTCATATTTATCAATATGGTAAGTAAATAAAGAAAGGACTGAAAGATTTGTGTTGCTTTATTGTAATAAGGTTTGCATGCAAGAAGAAGATCGGGGGCTTCTATTGTGTTTCTACATATAACCTGAACAATTGATGGAAATAAATATGCTAGTGGAGGATTAAAAAATTCTCTCGTGTCTTCTTTCAAGGGCACATTAATGCTATCTGGCAAATACCTAGATAAATAATCTATGTAACCGTCATGAGCATCTGCATCATAACCGAGAATAGGGTGATATGAAAAAAAATTAAATAATAAAATTCCTATTATTGTAAATAATAAGATTATTGTTAAAAATTTAATTCTTTTTTCTTGGTTTCTAATATTTTTAGAAGTGATAGTTTCATTCATGTTAGTTTAATTTTTTAGTGGCCAAATGATATTAAAACCTATCTTGTCTATTCTATTTTAACCCGTTCATATGAAATTATCACCCGTTACAGAAACCAACCTGGAATCAAAAATTGGTAACATCAGTTTTTACTTAAGTAATTTCTATATTTATATCTGTATATTAAATGCAAGTAATTAGTTGTAATCATTAAGTGGTCAATTAATTTATGAAAGATTCCAAAAGCGTTAGGCTACAACAGTCCATGCATGATAGTAAAAACCTTTTTTGGAGGTTTTAGAAATTAACTAGTTTTTCTCCATCTTTTAATATTTTTCTCGGCAATTTCCTCGAGAGTATTTTGTAAGGTATATTTCTGATTCCAGTTTGGATAATGAGATTTAAATTTTCTTAAATCACTTATATACCATTTATGATCTCCTTTTCTATTCTCATCTAAATACTCATAATTAAGATTGCTTCCAACAATATCTTCACAAAGTTTTATTGCTTCAATCATTGAACAATTGTTTTTTAAACCCCCTCCGATATTGTAATTTTCACCGCTACTTGGTTTCTGATAAAACTCGTAAAAAGCACTAATTAGATCACTTGAGTGTATATTGTCCCTTACTTGTTTTCCTTTATAACCAAAAATAGAATATTTTTCTCCTGAAATAGTGCACTTCATCAAATATGACAAGAATCCGTGTAACACCGTACCCGAATGGTTGGGTCCAGTAAGACATCCTCCTCTAAAGCAGACAGTTTTCATATTGAAGTATTTACCATACTCTTGGACCATTATGTCCGCTGACAATTTAGAAACTCCAAAAAGTGAATGCATAGTATTGTCGATAGAGAATTCTTCATTAAATCCATTTTTATAATGGGATTTAGGAGTAGTTGTAAATCTTGTCTCAGTTTCTATAAGATTTATTTTATTTGGGTTATCACCATAGACCTTATTTGTAGAGGTGAATATAAATGGCGTATCTTTCGAATATTTTTTAGCACATTCAAGTAAATTAAGAGTTCCTAGTGAATTTACTTGAAAGTCTAGAACTGGGTTTGTTGCAGCCCAGTCGTGAGATGGTTGTGCAGCACAGTGTATAATTAACTCTAATTTATTTCCGTACTCTTTAAAAATAGCTTCTACCTTAGAACTATTCACAATGTCGATATCGTAATGATTATAATTTACACATGAATTTTTCAACCTCTCTCTATTCCACAAAACTGAAGCATCTTTACCAAAAAATTTTTCCCTATAATTGTTGTCTATTCCAATAATTGAGAAACCAAGTTTGTTAAAAAATTCAACACATTCAGAGCCTACTAAGCCATCCGAACCAGTAATTAATACATATTTATTTTTCATTTGAAAACTGATTTTATTCTACCGACAATTCTTCTTGACAATAGATAATAAAAATTTAAGGTCATAATAGGTTCCCTGCTAAAAAATTTAAATAAAGAACTCTTGTTAATTGAGTTCTCAACTCCATCTATAAATTCATCTGGATATTTTGTCATTAAATTTTTATAGAAATAAATAGGGTATTTCGCTGTTCTCCAATTAGTATGCTCTCCTTTTAAGCTTGCCGTAAATTGTGTCCTTTGTGTTCTCACTATCTTTTTTAGGAAACCAGTGCTTTCCATATGATTCATAAAAGTTACCTCGCAATTATTAAAATCAGGAATATCATTTAGAGAATTAATGTCATCGACATAATCGCAAATACTTAAAAACTTTTCAGCATATTCGGAGGGAAACGCTGCATGTCTGTCACATATACCAGAATAATCTTCACCTTCTGGTATCAAAATTTCATCATTTTTAATCTCAGGATGGATATCTAAATAAAATTGGTCAAATCTTGTATAAACAATATATTTATATTCTTTTAAAATATTTAAATAATTGTTTTTAATAATATCCTTAAATACAAAATGAATTAAACCAGAGGAGTAAAGACCTGTGTCTTTTCCTGTTAAAAAATATTTCTCCCAGCTCCCATCAAAATTTTCATTGTAGTAGTCTAAATAATTCTCAAATTCTTTAAAGACCCACTTATACTTTGCTTTTTTAAATAGAGAAATATCTTGATTCCACTTATCACTAGTACATAAAGCTAAGTCCGCATTTAAAGGTTCTAAAACATACCTATATAAAGAATGCCAGGTTTTCTCACCGCCTCTTGGCGAACCAGCAAGAATAACCAAATAATTTTTTTTAGGATTTGTACTATCCATAAATGATATTTTATTAAGTTTGTTTTTATAAAGTAGTTACAAGGAATTTTACTAATCAATAAGCAGAGTTTGTAACTAAAAAGTATTTATTATCATTAGTAATAGTAATTTAATCTACTGTTTTCCAAAGATGTAACGACGCAATTGATTTGTAAGGAGACCATTTGCTTGCGTGTTTATCATACATTTCCCAACTACTATCTGGTTTTATCATTCCAAAATTATTCATTGCTAGCCTCAAACCAGCATCTTTTGAAGAAAATACATCTAATTTACCAATACAAAATATTTGAAACATATTCAATGACCAGGGTCCAATTCCAAAAACTGATAATAAGGTTTGATTAAGTTGTTCATCATTTAAATCTGATAAATCTTTAATATTTTGATTTAAGTAAAGATTAGAAATCTCTTTAATAGTTCTTGCTTTATTTTTACTTAGTCCTAATTTTTTTATCATACTTATAGACAAATTCTGAAAATGAATGGCATTTAGATATTCTGAATTAAAGCTTTCTCTCATGTTTGTAAAAATAGAATTTGCAGCTTTTGTTGATATAAATTGTGATATAACTATTCCAACAAGAGTATCAAATTGATTTTGCTTGTTTGGTTTAAAAACTATATGGCCATTTTTATAAATAATTTTTTTTAATTTAGGATCTTTTTCCATCAAGAATTCTTCTTTTTTTGAAAATTTCATCTTAGTGATTTTTAAACCTCGTCATAATTTTGATATTAATAAAAAAAATTTTGTGGCCAGAGGCAGAATCGAACTGCCGACCCCTTGTTTTTCAGACAAGTGCTCTACCGACTGAGCTATCTGGCCTAGAGCGGGGACGACGGGAT
>MDSV01155023.1_pt1 | contig 15047 bp, 11 predicted proteins | sample 810851 | NCBI WGS metagenome assembly MDSV01 (sample SAMN05326640, study PRJNA326480) | marine metagenome | isolation source: seawater | place: Atlantic Ocean: North East | collected 2012
TATAAAAACCAACTTGCTGATTCCTATCTAAAGGATAAAAATGTAACTCAGAACTTAGTAAAAGAAGCCTATGATCGTATGCTGTTCGATGTAGAGGCTAGTCACATATTAATAAGTATACCAAATTTATCAATGCCTTCTGATACTCTTTCTGCTTTTAAAAAAGCAATTGAAGTTAAAAAGTTAGCTGAGTCAGGTTCAGATTTTAGTGAGTTGGCTAAAAAATATTCAGCAGACCCAAGTGCAATTTCAAATGGGGGATACCTAGGATATTTTTCTGTTTTTAGAATGGTTTATCCTTTTGAAACAGCCGCTTATACAACCGAGGTTGGGAAAATAAGCAATCCTTTTAAAACAAGATTTGGATATCATATTGTAAAAGTCCACAAAAAAAGGAAAGCTGTTGGTGAAATTAAAGTAGCTCATATTCTAACTGTTTCGAGAGACGATATGTCTCCCGAAAAACAAAAAGCAGCTGAGAAAAATATTTATGATATTTATTCACGGCTTCAAAAAGGAGAAGAAGATTTTGCTGTACTTGCAAAAAAGTTTTCTGAAGATATGAGTTCAGCTACCAGCGGTGGGAACTTGGACTGGTTCGGACCGAGTAAATTTGTTCCTGAGTTTGAAAATGCAGCATTTTCATTAGAATCTAATGGAGATTATTCTAAGCCCATTAAAACAGTTTATGGATGGCATATAATAAAAAGACTCGATCGAAAAGGTGTAAAATCATTTAAAGATTCAGAAATTGATTTAAAAACTAAAGTCGCAAGAAGTGACCGAGCAGAGCTCAGTGAAACATTTGTTTTGAATAAAATTAAATCGGAGTATAATTTTAAAGAGTACCGAAAGGGAATAGATAATTTTTACAAGTACTGTGACTCAACCTTAATTACTTCAGAGTGGAAAGTTCCAGAAAGTAAAAAATTGAAAACAAAAATGTTTGATTTTAATGGAGTAACATATACCCAAAAAGACTTTGCAGAGTATCTGAAAAATACTTTAGTACCTAAAAGAGGTGGAAATTATCAAAGAATTGTTACTTACAGTTATAATAGATGGATAGAAAATATGTTAAGAGATTTTGAAAAGTCTCAGCTTCCCTTCAAAAAACCAGATTATGTTCGCTTACTGAAAGAATATAGAGAGGGTATTATTCTTTTTGATTTATCAAGTGAGAGAATTTGGAACAAATCAATTACCGACACTGCCGGTTTGAGAGACTTTTACAATAAAAAAGCTTCAAAATGGCAGTGGGATGAAAGAATGAACGGTACAGTATATAAATGTATAAATCAAGAAACTGCTAATTTAGTTAGAGGATACCTCAAGAAAAACAAAGACGATGTATTTATTTTGGAAAAAATAAATAAAGAATCTACTTTAAATGTTAGAGTAGAAGCCGGCATTTATCAGGCAAAAGATCGTCCTGATTTAGTTGGAGTATCATTTAAAAAGGGGATAAGTAAAGTCTATGAGAGTAATGGTCAATATATAGTTTTAAAAGTCAACGAAATTTTACCTGTTGAAAATAAAAACTTAAATGAGGTAAGAGGCAGTGTAGCCGCTAAATATCAGGATTATTTAATGAAAGAGTGGATTACGGAGCTAAGAGCGAAGTATAAAATCGTTTACAATGAAGATGTCTTTAATCAATTAGCACTTTGATAATAGAATATTGGCAAAATAAAATTTCAGGTAAGGCTTCCCGACTTAGGAAGCCTTTTACGCTAATAATATTCCTGTTTTTTCTTTCGTGTAATATGAAAGAAAATAAAGAATCTCCTAAAAATCAAATAGTTGCTGAAGTGGGGTTTGATTCTCTAACCTCGAGCGAGTTGACAAAAATATTTGGCAAAGACTGGCGTTTGAAAAAAGAAAAAGTAAGCAACTTTATTAAAATATGGTTAAAAGATAAGGCTATAGCAATTGAAGCAGAAAAAGTATTGAGTAACGAAGATAAAGACTTTAGTAAAGAAATTAATTCTTACAAAAATTCTCTTCTTAAATACACCTATGAACAAAAAATGTTAGATACTGCTCTTTCATTAAGCGTTAGTGAAGAAGAAATACTAGGCTATTTTAAAAGGAATAAAAAGAATTTTGAACTTAAAGAGAATATCGTTAGAGTTCGTTACGTTAAGGTTCCAAAAAATCATAAAAAGTTTAATAGATTGAGGTATATGATTCAATATAAAGACTCAACTAAGAAGGAAAAATTTTTTAATTTGATTCGAAAGGAAAATATTTTTTGCGAAGCCAATGATAGTTTGTGGCAAAAGTTAGATGATTTAAAAAATCTAATACCTTTTAAATTGTATAACGATGAGCATTTTTTAAGAAATTACAACTATACTGAAGCTCCTGATGGTGAATTTATATGGATTTTATATTTCACAGAGAATAGATTAAAAAATGGTAACGCTCCGATTGAGACGGTTAAAGAAAAAATTATTGCAATTATTCTAAACAATCGTAAACAAGAGTTGGTTCAAAAAATAGGTAATTCAATTTATAAGAAAGGAATAAACAATGGTGAGATTAAGGTGTACTTCGAAGGCGAATAGTAGTTTAGTTTGCTTGATTATTTTCTTAAATTGCTTAACGTTAAAAGCGCAGCAAAATCCTATTCTAATAGATGAGATAATTGCTGTTGTTGGAAAAAATGCGATTTTTAAAAGTGATATTGATGCCTCTGTTTCACAATTACAAACTCAAGGCGCACCCGCTGACTTTTCAACTTCGTGTTATGTGCTTGAAGAGAGATTATTTGAGAAATTATTAGTGCACAAAGCCGAGGTTGATAGTGTTGATGTATCAGATCAAGAAATTGATGATGCCATCGATAGAAGAATGAATTATATGCTTATGCGTCTTGGTGGATCTGATGAAGATTTTTTTAAATATTATGGCAAAACAGTTTTACAGTTCAAAAAGGAAATTCGCGGAACTGTTGCGGATAATATATTAGGCCAAAAAGTAAGATCTAAAATTACCAGTCTAGTTACTATAAGTCCTTCAGAAGTAAAAGATTATTTTAAATCTTTACCTAAAGACTCATTACCTGTGGTTCCGGAATCCTATAAAATTGCACAATTAGTTATAAAAGCGAAACCAAGCTCTTATGAAAAAAAACGAGTAGAAAAAAAATTAAATGAAATAAGAAATCGAATTCTAAATGGAAGCGATTTTGGATTAATGGCAGGTATTCATTCTGATGATCCAGGTTCACGTCAGAGAGACGGCGATTTAGGCTTTTTATCTCGAAATCAACTTGTTCCTGAATTTAGTGCTGTCGCCTTTAAACTCAAACCTGGTGATATTTCAGAAGTTGTTGAATCACCTTTTGGTTTTCATCTTATTCAAGTCATAGAGAAGAAGGGGAATTTAATTCATGCTCGACATATTTTAAAGTCGCCCTCTATTTATGAGAGTGATATGCAAAAAGCGAGGGAGAGGGCGGATAGCATATCAAAAGTAGTTCAATCAGGTGTTAATTTTAATAAATTAGCATCTGATTTGAGTGATGACGAACAGTCTAAAATCAACGGTGGAGTTGTCCGTAATCAACAAACAGGCGGTAATTATTTCGAGGTAGAGGACTTAGACCAGAATTTGTACATTAAATTACAGAGTATGAAAAAGGCTCAAATTTCTCAGCCTGAAATATTCAATATGTTGGATAATTCAAGAGCTTATCGTATTATTTATTTAATGGATAAGTTAGATTTCCATGTTGCGAATATTAATACAGATTACGATCGTATAAAATCTGCAGCTCTAGCTCAAAAACAAAAAAAAGAAGTTAAAAAATGGATAAATTCTCATCTAAGTGGTACTTATATAAAACTACCTCAGTCTTATAAGAAATGCTCTGAACTATCTGTTTGGTTCAAAAGTGAAACTAAGCCAATAATCAAAAAATAATATGTCAAAATCAGAATCAGAATCAGATGTCACAGGTATTGATACTTTAGCACTTGCATCTAAAAAATTAGAGGCTGAAATATCAAAAGTTATCGTTGGTCAAAAAGAGGTCGTGAAATCCATTATTATATCCATTTTTGCTAATGGACACTCCCTTTTAGTAGGTGTCCCTGGTTTGGGCAAAACACTATTGGTTAATACTATTTCCAAGGCTTTAGGTTTAGATTTTAATAGAATACAATTCACTCCTGATCTAATGCCCAGTGATATTTTAGGATCAGAAATTTTAGGAGAAGATAGAACTTTTCAGTTTTTAAAAGGTCCTGTTTTTACGAATGTATTACTTGCTGATGAAATTAATCGAACACCACCGAAAACTCAAGCTGCCCTTTTGGAAGCAATGCAAGAAAAAAAAGTAACTATTGCTGGGAAAAGTTCAGAACTTCCTAACCCCTTTTTTGTATTAGCTACTCAAAACCCAATTGATCAGGAGGGAACTTATCCACTTCCAGAGGCTCAGTTGGATCGTTTTATGTTTAATATTTGGGTTGATTATCCTTCTTTAGAAGAGGAGATAGACGTTGTTAAAGCAACAACCTCTGACCTAAACCATAAGGTTAATCCTGTTTTGACTGCAGAAGAAATAAAATCCTTTCAGGATTTGATCAGAAGGATACCTGTATCTGATAATGTTCTTGAGTATGCAGTCAAACTTGCCGTTAGAACACGAAGAGAATCTGAGTTAGCAACTAGCAATACCAAGGACTATTTAACGTGGGGAGCCGGCCCAAGAGCATCTCAGTATTTAGTTTTAGGGGCTAAAGCTCATGCAGCATTAAATGGGAAGTATTCACCGGATATAGAAGATGTTAAAGCGGTAGCTATGCCTATTCTGAGGCACAGAATAATGAGAAATTACAAGGCTGAAGCAGATGGTATTTCCATTGAGGAAATAATAAAATCATTACTTTAAGAGTAATGCAGATAAAAAATTTAGAAAAAATACAAAAAGAACAACTTGATTCAGGTCGTTTTCTTCCCATTATGGAAGAGTTTTACACTATTCAAGGTGAGGGTGGTAAGTCGGGTCAAGCTGCATATTTTATTCGGATAGGTGGTTGCGACGTCGGTTGTCACTGGTGTGATGTTAAAGAAAGTTGGGATGCATCATTACACCCGCTTATTGAGGTAGATGGGATGATTGACAAACTTAAAATGATTCCCTGTAAAGATATTGTTATAACAGGTGGAGAACCGACTTTATACAATCTTGATTATTTGTGTCAAGTTTTGCATACACATGGTTATCAAACATTTTTAGAAACAAGCGGATCTCACTCCTTTTCGGGAAGATGGAATTGGATATGCCTGTCACCTAAGAAAACATTACCACCAAGGCCAGAGGTATATTCCTTTGCGCATGAGTTGAAAATAATTGTCCACATTAAAAATGATTTCAAGTGGGCTGAGAAGCATGCAGAAAAAGTTAGTTCAAACTGTAAACTATATTTGCAACCAGAATGGAGTAATAAAGATGAAATGATGCCTTTAATTATTGATTACGTAATGAAAAATCCTAAATGGAACATTAGTATTCAAACACATAAAGTCATGAATATTCCTTAGTATGAAAAAGACATTAATTTTAGGAGCAACAACTAATAGTAATCGTTACGCATATAAAGCTGCAGAACAACTTACCAAATCAGGTCATTCAATAATTCCATTTGGAATCAAAAAGGGTACTGTTTTTGGAAAAGAAATAATTAATGAATGGAAAAACTTTGAAGACGTTGATACCGTGACAATGTACGTAGGTCCCGAAAGGCAAAATCAATATTTCGAAAAAATAGTATCTATTCAACCTAAAAGAGTTATTTTCAATCCAGGAACAGAGAACGCAGTATTTCAGTCAATTTTGGCTAAAGAGAATATTTATTATGAAGAAGCCTGCACATTAGTTTTACTTTCATTAAACGAATATTAAAAAATAAATTCTTAGATATAAAGAGATTTGCACATTTAATGAGTACTTATTATAAGTCAATCTAACATAAATATATCTTCTCCTTTTTTCTTCATTAGATAATGTTCTCTGGCGTATTTTTCCATGAATTCATTATTATTCATGTTTCTTAGAAACATCTTATTTTTGGTAGTTTCTCTTTTTAATCTTAAAAATTCTTTTTTAAGTTCTTTTTTTTTGAGGTTCAATTCCGCATGAAATAAAAAGTTATAATGGTCAAAAAAAGTAATCCACACTAAAAAAAAAGAACCGATGATAAAATATTTATTTTTAAAATAAATAGGAATACTGTTTAAAAACCTCATGATTAAAAATACAATTTACCGTTCAATCATAATTTTATAATTAATAGATGTTTTCAGCATTATATCGTGGAAAACAAAAAGGCTCCATATTTGGAGCCTTTAAAATCAAAAATAGATTATTTAGTTAATTCACCATTACAGGCATTACCAACATAAGAATGTCTTCATCAGATGCATTTGTGTTTTCGGGAAGTATTATACCTGCTCGACTTGGATCACTCATTTCAACACTTACCTCATCAGTATCTATATTATTAAGCATTTCAATAAGAAATTTTGAATTGAAACCAATCTCCATATCCTCACCATTGTAACTGCATGTTAATTTCTCATCTGCCTTGTTAGCAAAATCCAGATCTTCAGCGGATATATTTAAGGAGCTTCCTGCAAGTTTTAAATTTACCTGGTGAGTTGTCTTGTTTGCGAAAATAGAAACACGTTTTACAGAATTTAGTAATAAACTTCTATCTATAACAAGTTTGTTTGGGTTCTCCTTTGGTATTACTGCTTCGTAATTTGGATATTTTCCTTCAACTAGTCTGCAAACCAAAAGGATTTCACCAATACTAAAGAAAGCATTGTTTTGATTGTATTCAATAATTGTCTCAGAGTTACTGCTCAGGCAATTCTTTAACAAGTTCAATGGTTTACTAGGAATAATAAAAGAAGTTGAATTTTCACTTTTAGCGTCTAATCTTCTGTATCGAACTAGCTTATGTGCATCAGTTGCCACGAAAGTTAAGTTATCAGAGTTTAATTCACAAAAAACACCACTCATTACAGGTCTTAACTCATCATTTCCAGCAGCAAACAAAGACTTTGTTATCGCACGAAGTATAATTGCTGAGGGAAGAGTTAAAGAGCTCGATTGCTCAATCTCAGGTACCTTAGGAAATTCTTCGCCACTATGGCCGCTCAATTTGTACTTTCCATAATCGGAAGAGATTTCTATTTGAAAATTACCTTTATCGATAGAGAACTTAATTGGGTGGTCGGATAAATTCTTTAAAATGTCAATTAGCATTTTTGCAGGAATTGCAATTAGACCATCTTCTTTAGATTCAACCGTAAGTTTTGAGCTCATAGTAGTTTCCAAATCAGAGGCAGAAACTTTAAGTACTGTTCCCTTAATTTCAAATAAGAAGTTATCTAAAATAGGGAGAGTATTACTTGAGTTTAAAACTCCTTGTATAAGGGAGAGTTGTTTGAGTAGCGAAGCGCTTGATACAATAAAATTCATTTCTCTTTTAAATTAAGTTGTACAAATATAAAGGAAGCCTTAGTTTCAACCTTCTGGAGGTTGTTTGAATTATCAACAATTCGTAATTACTAATTAACATTTTAAATATTTTCAGAAAATTTAGGGAGGTTCTTTCGCTCTAGGAATTATTTTTTGTAGATTGAAACAAATAAACAACTATGATTATCAAAAACATCCGAACTCCAAAAGAACTTATTCAGCAATTAAAACAAGTTGAATCACCCTTTGGGTACTTTGAAGTGTTACAAAGGATGGATGTTACTCAGAAAGCATTTGAGAGTTACTTTACTTGGAACGATGAAAAATATACGCGAAATTGTTTAGCTCGTACCGATGAATTTGAATTAATGCTAATGTGTTGGGAAGAAGGACAGGAAACACGAATTCATGACTATGGTGAAGCTATGGCTTGGATTAATCCCATATGCGGTTCGTTGAGAGAAGAGAGGTATTTACTGAGTGATAACGGTTCAGGGCTGGTGAAAATAAGTTCCTTAGGAGTGGGTGTTTCAGAATTTTCATTTTTGCATACAACTGGTATTCACAAATACAGTAATGATTACGAATCGAGAACAGTAAGCTTGCATCTTTACGTAAAACCTGTTAAAACAAGAAAAATATATGATTGCTCAGATGGTTTTTGTAAAACTTGGACGGAAGAATGTTGTGACGATAGTGTTTGTGTAATCTAATCAACTATTTATTTGTTCCTTTTTTTTTCAACAAATCTTTAAAATAGTCAAAGCTTTTTTGATAAGCAGCACCTAAACCATAAGTAGTATTGATTTGATTTGATAAAGCAGTGGCGTCATTAGTCGTTTTGTGATATGCTTTGGCCTTAAGAGCTTCAGTGATTTTAAATTCGGCTTCAATATCTCCAACCTGATTATTGATGTCATAATCTGTTCTGAGACTTAAATTTTTATATTTAAATCCAGCTAAAAGTCTTAATTCATCTTTTGTGATATTATTGTCTGTTTCGCTATCCTGAACCTCATTATAGTCAACACCTAAATCCAAGTTGGGGTGAAGTAAACCACTAAGAGCATTGTTAATTTGGCCTTCAACAAATTGCATTCCATTGTGTAGACCTGTTTTATCTGATACTATTGAGCCAACGCTACTGGAGAGAGGTAGGAACTGACTCGTTAAAATAAGAGAGAAAGCCTGTCGATTAATTTCATCATCACCAAATACTTTTTCCTGCAGAAAACTAATTTGCTCAGGTGTTCCGTCTGGAAGTGAGATACCAATTTTAAGTTCGGGTTTCCATAGACTTCCAAAAAGTCCAAGATTACTATTTACCGGGATACGATTATTTAACTGTGAGGTATTTATTGTCCCTGAACCCTCTCTATTCGTATCAACCAAATTAATTAGGTTAGCTCTACTTTTGTAATATGTTTTAAAATTCATTTGCGCATTTAATGGATCACCGTTCCAGCTAATTTTACTGCCAGGTTCAACAATAAACTTTTTTCCTATTATATTTTGAAGTGTAAAGAAATAATTTCCTTGAGTAACGGAAAAATCACCGTACATATTAAATTTACCATCCGAATTAATTAACATACCAATGGACGCATTTCCCTTTGCATTAATCTCATCTCCCAAGGCTGGGTCAAATATGATTTTTACATTAGCCTCGGGATTAATTTTAAAATTAACATCGAGATCAAGCCCAGAAACATGAAAATCATCATCAATTAATATTGAGTCAGTATTTATTTCAGAGAGGTTTACAAATGAAGTAAATTCGCTTATTTCTAGCTCATCTGCTTTATCCAACGGTAATTCCAAAGTTGTTGAGGCGTTAACATATTTATTCTTATAAATATCAAATTTAGTGGATTTTGTAGTCGAAACACTTCCACCAATATAATTGGTTTTTCCGTTTCCTCTGAATTGTAATAATCCGTTAACATAGGCTTGGCCATAGTAGGTTGAATTCTCTTTTACTGTGGTGTTTAAGCAATAGAATTGTTCCAAAAAGACTGAATCCATTTGATAGGATATATTTTTAAATCCATTGAGGTTAACAAATCCATTAACCTTGGCTTTTGACTTTGGATGATGATCATGAGATAGGGTGAAATCGTTAAATCCAATAAAATCATTTTTAAATTGTATTTTCTGAGCATCAGCTCCGTAAGTTACATTTAAATAATCAACATGAAATCTCAGGTGGTCGATATTTAACTCACCGTTAAAAAGAGGGTGTTTAATGGTCCCATTAATGGCTAAATTACCTGTTGTTTTTCCTCCTTTTAATTTGGAGAAAACGCCTTCAAAATATCGTTCTAAAAATTTCAACTCCGTATTTTGAAGATTGGCATTCATTTTAATTCTGCCTTCGGCAAAGGGATAATACTCACCCGTAATAAGAAGATTGTTTAGGTTGTTCTTTTTATTTGCGATTGAAACATTTACATTGATTACATTATTTGATTTTTTAAAAAAAGTATTCATTTTAAGCTTCCCGAATTTTTGATCGTTGAGTTTCAGATTTAAAACACTTAAATCAGTGAAGAAAACTTGATTTTTAAAACCTCCATCTAACCTTAATTTTCCTGTTGCATTCCCTTCTAATTCAAGATTTATTGTACTCCAGAAATAACCTAAACTTTTAAGTCGAAAGTTTTCTAATTCAAAAATCATACGGTCCGAATTAGAGGAGGAACTGGTTCCGTCAATTTTTAAAAATTGATTTCTAGAATGAAGATTGAAATTATTTATGCTGATAAATTTTTTGGAGATAGAAGCAGAAAAAGAGTTGTCAATTTGCCACAGGGTGTCATTATGAACAAATTTAGATTTTAAAACGTTAAATTTTATAGTGTCAAGGTTGCTCAAATTTATAACGCCAGCAAAGTTTCCATTACTGATTTCATTACTTTTGTTTTGATAAGAAACGGCATAGTCTAGCGTGTTTTTTTTAACGCTCGAGTTAATAGTGATATTTTCAACACCCAATTTGTTGACAATTTGAATAAATTTTGACTTTCCGACTATCTTTAATTTTTTTCCACGATTATTGCTGTGCAATTTTACATCATGGAGCATTCTGTTTTTAATAAAAACAGAGTCAGAAGCAAAGTTTATACTAAATGATTTCTTGTAATCATTAAATCTACCACTAAGATTTGTTTTCTTTGAAAGATTAATGTTAGGCGTGAAAAGTTTATTGATTAAAGTATAATCATGAAGTTTAATCATAAAATTAAACTTGTTGTCACCTTTACCTTTTTTTAGTTCAGTTGATTTAATTATTGAAGGAATCTCTTTTGATAAAACGCTCAATATTGTTGGGTAAATTTCATTTAAATTGTAAACTCCTTCAATTTTTGCATTCATTATGTCAGACTTCAAAATTATCATTTCATGATTTTGACTTTTTAGTGATTTAAGGTTAAATGAATCTACCTCAAATGATTTCCCTCTTTCTTTCCAAACGATATTATTGAGTTTTACATGACCGTTTAAATCCTCGAATTGATCCCCCATCATATTTACTTTTAGCTTTGCACTTATTTGAGTACTCGAATCTCTTAAAGACCAGTTAACTTTTCTTAAGTTGGCTTTTTTTAATTCTGCGATAAAATTATATTTCTGAAGTTTAGGAATCCTGAAATCCACACTTCCATCAAAATCAAAAACTAAATTATCATCCTCAACACTAATAAAACCGTTAAAAACTTTATCACTAATAGCTCCATCCATTCTAATATTAGAGTAGGAGTAACCTTTAAAATCAAGTCTTGGTATTTTTCCCGAGAATATTAAACGATTATTATCAAATTGAGCTAGGGCATTAAGCTCACCATTCATTGATATTAAACCAAAGTTGGGATTACTAATAGTTTTACCCAAATCAAAATTAGTGGTAAGGACTTTTCCAATAATTTTCGTTTTACCCAAGGAATCACTCTTGAAGTGAACATCTGATTTGATAGATCCTGCATTTGTTGTTAAAATCCCCATAGCTTCAAAATCAGAGGCAGGGCCAACAAAATCTCCTTTAAATTCCATTTTACCTACGTTCTTCATCCATTTTGGAGTTTTAACTTTTTTGCCTGATGAAAAAGGAGGAATCGGTATGTTTTTGATGTCGCTCTCAAAGGTGACCAAATTGGATATTTTGGCATTTATTTCAGGATTTTCTTTAACACCTAATCCATTAAATTCAATTTCACCTTCAAAATGGGTTTGTTCACCATAACTGAATTTTAAACTATTCGCATTTAAATTATTTACAGGACCATTAATAACACCTTCGAAAGTAATCGATTGATTTAACCCGTTTAGAGAATTGAAAAAATAAGCAACATCATTGGAGCTTACTTTTGTTTCTTCAAAATAGGTATCTAAAACTACTTCGTTATAGAAGTTATTAAAAGAATTAAAACTTTTATAATTAAGCTGTATTCTACCTTTAATATCTGTCTTATCTGTTTCAAACTCTAAATAATTTAAAAGTGCTTTTTTTTCATTCATTAGAAATTCTCCAGACATTCCTAATAATTCAAAACCTGAAACTTCTTTAAAAGCAAGTAGATTCGTTTTTAGTTCAATACTTTTTTCTTTAAAAATCAAATCTGAAGCCTCAAATTCGACGTTTGTGAAATCTAGATGATTAAAATCAATTCCATTATTTTTTAGATCAATGTTTTCATTCCAAATAATACACCTTAATTTTTTAAATTCAACATTATTAATTTGAATTTGAGGAGTTAGCTTGTTTTTAGGATGCTTATTATTTTTTAGTTTTTTAATGAATCTTTCAAGATTACTTTGGGTTTCGCCTTGGTAGGTTTTTATATTTAAATAAGCTTCACTAAGTTCAACCATGTCTAAATCAAAATCAAGTTTTTTTATATCATAGGTGTTTATTTCGAAATAGAAATTGCTCGAAAATAGCATAGTGTCTTTCTTGTGGTCTAAAAGCAAGACATTTCTAAACACAAATGTATCAAATGGTCTAAAATCTACTTCCTCGATAGTGATTGTTGTTTCTGTTTTTTTTGAAAGATAATCGCCTATCTTTGAGCAAATATAAGTTTGAACATAATTACTTTTAAAAATAGTATAACTTATAATCAAGAGGAATAATAAGAAAATTGCAAACCATTTTAAGAGTTTCCTTAAAAACTGTTTTAGTCCCTTCTTTTTATTTTCTGATTGCATGCTTTAACACTAAAATAAAGGATATTATCAGCATAAGTGTCCTATATATGCTACTTTTATCTATGGCAATTGAAACTTAAAACAAAAATAGCTATGTTTGTTTTAACAAATTATTATACATGAAGTTAGATCTTTTAGCCTTTGCTGCTCATCCCGACGATGTTGAAATCAGTTGTTCTGGAACAATTATTAAGCATATTCAAATGGGGTATAAGGTAGGTATTATAGATCTTACTCAGGGTGAACTAGGAACAAGAGGTACTTTTAAAACAAGAAAAGAAGAATCAATTAAAGCCTCAAAAATTCTAGGTATTCATCAACGAGAAAATTTAAAAATGGAAGATGGTTTTTTTGAGTCTTCCGAAATAAATAAAAGAAAAATTATATCTGCAATCCGGAGGTACCAACCTAAAATTGTTCTCACTAATTCTGTTAAAGACAGACATCCTGATCATGCTAAAGCCAGCAGTCTGGTAAGTGAAGCTTGTTTTTTATCAGGGTTACCTAAAATAAGTACAGAGTTAAATGGAGAAATTCAATTTTCATGGAGGCCCGAAGCTGTTTATAATTATATTCAAGACTATTACATCGAGCCCAATTTTATTGTGGATGTTTCAAATCAAATGGATCTCAAATTAAAAGCTATTAAAGCGTATAAAACTCAATTTTACGATCCGAAGAGTACTGAGCCTGAAACACCAATAAGCGGGGAGGATTTCCTAGAGTTTATTAAGGCAAGAGCCAGGAATTTTGGTCGATTAATCAAAACAGAGTACGCAGAAGGATTTACCGTTGAGGTTCCATTAAAAATACAAGACATTGTCAAAACTATTTGAATTTCAATTATATCGATTCTTGAACACTTTTCATTTATTTTAAAACGTATCCAAAATCTTTTATATTTTCGCGAACATGATAAAGAGAGGACTTAAAGTTTGTGTAGGCTTGTTTACAATACTATGCCTATTCAATTGCAAGTCTATATGTTACGGTGTCCAGCAGGGAATGGGGCAATTACGAATTGTTTGGAAATCTGAACCTTTAGAAAACTACCTGAACAATGCTGTTTATCCAGATTCTTTAAAGGTTAAAATTAGGCTCATTGAAGAAATCAAAAAGTTTGCTTTTGACTCTTTAGGTATTTATCCATCAAAAAACTACACCAAGATGTATAATCAGAATGGTTCTCCCGGAATGTATGTAGTGACTGCATGCAAACCCTTCGCTTTAGAGCCTTATCAATGGTCTTTTCCCATTGTTGGTGAGTTTTCTTATAAGGGATTTTTTAAGAGAAAAAGAGCAATAAAAGAGGCTGAGTTACTCAAAAAAAAGGGATATGATACAGATATAGGAGAGGTTAACGCATGGAGTACTCTTGGATGGTTTAGAGATCCTATAATGAGTAGTATGTTACAGAAAAAAGAAGGACAGTTGGCTAGTCTTTTAATTCATGAATTGACACACGGGACTATTTTTGTTAAAAATGATGTTCATTTTAATGAGAATTTAGCTTCATTTATTGGAGATAAGGGAGCTCTTTTGTTTCTAAAATATAAATATTCTGAGGAATCCATCGAAATTAAGAACTATCTAGAAGATCTTTCTGATTTAAAAAAAATAAGAGCCCATATGCATAAGGCAGCACAAAACCTAAAAGATTTTTATAAAGTAAACAACGACTTTAAGTCAAAAAAAAGGAAACAAGATAAAATTCATGAAGTTATAATGAGTATGGATACACTGAGCTTGAATTCCTACGAAAAGGTCAGGCGAATTCAGACTTTAAAAGGTACTTTAAATAATACCTTCTTTACAGATTTCTTAATGTATCGAGAGGATCAGAAAAGACTGGAAAAAACATTTAATGAAGAGTTTAGGGGTGACTTTAACCTTTATTTTGATTCCTTGAAGAAAAAATATACCACACTGTAATGGATTCTTTTTTACAAAAGTTTGCAAGAGAGATTGCTGAAAGGTTTGAATCACCAGAAAATCTTTGCGTTGTTCTCCCGACTAAGAGGGCTGTTGCATTCTTGAAACAGGAATTGGCAAAAGTATATAAGAAAACATTTTGGGCTCCTGAGTTTTATTCGTTAGATGAATTTGTTGAAATGTATAGCGTTCAAAAAAAGGAAGATAAGTTGCTGCTTGTTTTGGATCTTTATGAAGCATATTTGAAAGTTGTGAAAGAGGAACCAGAAGATATAGGTTCTTTTTTGAAATGGGCTCCTACGTTATTGTCAGACTTTTCGGATATCGATCGATATTTAATAAACCCAAAAAATATATTTAATTATATAAATGAAGCCAGAGCTTTAGAATATTGGAATGTTAACGGTGA
>MDSV01178336.1_pt1 | contig 15045 bp, 17 predicted proteins | sample 810851 | NCBI WGS metagenome assembly MDSV01 (sample SAMN05326640, study PRJNA326480) | marine metagenome | isolation source: seawater | place: Atlantic Ocean: North East | collected 2012
GCAACAACCGAAATTCCTGATGCCCAGTAATTAGGATTTTTATTTGCTCCCGGTATTTTTGATCTAAAATTTTTAGGAAATTTCCCCTGAACTCTTGAAAAGTTTACACCCACTTGGTCAAATACTTGTCCATTCTTAAGTATAAAGTATTGTCCGCCTCCCTCATTAACATCTTTTTTATTCCATGTATTTTTTTTAAATTTTTTTGAAACCATCCTTTTTCTTTTTGATACCTCTTTTTCAATCCTTTCAAATTCATAACAAATAAGTGATTGGAGATACAAAAACCACTCAGAGGATAGTTTTTTTTGAATTTCTAAATTTAACTCCATAAAAAATAATTTTCTTGTTTATAATCTAAAAAAACTCAGATTTTTAAGTATCTTTTTGTGTCATTATGACCCTACCAAGATCTTTAAATACACCTTATTTAATAGTATTAAATGATATTATAAATCTATGGATAAACCAGAAAAAAAAGGCAACAGAAGAGATTTTATTTTTACGGCTAGTTATACAGTCGGGGCGATTGGCTTAGGAGCAACTATTTGGCCTTTAATCGACCAGATGAATCCAGATAGTTCAGTCAAAGCGTTGGCTTCAACCGAAGTTGATATAAGCCAAATTGAACCTGGAAAATCTGTTACAGTTTTATGGAGAGGTAAACCAGTTTTTATTAAAAGAAGAACACAAGAAGAAATAGCAGAAGCTCAATCGGTAAGCCTGGACGATCTACCTCATCCCGAAAAAGATCAAGACAGAGTAAAAAACCCTGAGTGGTTAGTAATGCTTGGAATATGTACTCATCTTGGATGTGTACCTTTATCAGACAAGGGTGAATACAATGGATGGTTTTGTCCATGTCACGGATCCCATTATGATACCTCTGGAAGGATAAGAAAAGGACCTGCTCCGACTAATATGGAGATACCTAAATATGCTTTTATTGACGATAACACAATTAAGATTGGATAAAAAATGAGTGAAAATTACGTACCAAGTTCAAAGTTCGGCAAATGGTTTAACGATAGACTTCCGTTATTAACTCTAAGCAAACATTTGACTGACTATCCAACACCTAAAAATTTAAATTACTGGTGGACTTTTGGTGGAATTTTAACTTTTTGTTTAATTTCTCAGATTATAACAGGAATAGTTTTAGGTATGCACTATGTTGCTCATGCAGACATGGCGTTTAATAGTATTGAGCATATCATGAGAGATGTAAATTATGGATGGTTAATAAGATACATCCACAGTAATGGAGCATCTATGTTTTTTCTAGCTGTATATATTCATATATTTAGATCTCTTTTTTATGGTTCATACAGATCGCCAAGGGAAATAATTTGGATACTTGGAATGTTAATTTATCTTTTAATGATGGCAACAGCTTTTATGGGATATGTTTTACCTTGGGGTCAAATGAGTTTTTGGGGAGCAACAGTAATTACAAATTTATTTAGCGCAATTCCTTTAGTTGGCGAAAGTATCGTAACATGGTTGTGGGGTGGTTACTCAGTGGACAATCCAACTCTAACAAGATTTTTCAGCTTACACTATCTTTTTCCATTTTTAATATTAGGTTTGGTTGTTCTTCACATCTGGGCTTTGCACGTACCAGGTAATAATAATCCAATTGGAATAGATATTAAAAAGCCATCTAAAGATACGGTTCCATTTCATCCATATATTACAATTAAAGACTTATTTGCTTTATTAATATTTATGATTATTTTTTCTGGGTTCATATTTTTTGCTCCAAATATCTTAGGTCATAGTGATAATTATATAGAGGCAAATCCATTGGTAACTCCAAAACATATTGTCCCAGAATGGTATCTGTTACCTTTTTATGCAATATTAAGAGCAGTTCCAGACAAACTAGGCGGAGTAATCTTGATGCTGGGATCTATATTTATTTTAATGGCTCTACCTTGGTTAGACAGTAGTAAAGTGAGGTCAACTGTTTTTAGACCACTTTACAAAAAGTTTTTCTGGTTACTTGTAATTGATGTTTTGGCGCTAGGGTATGTAGGTGCAATGCCGGCCGAGGGTTTATATTTATTAATTGCTAGGGTTGGGACAATTTACTACTTTGCTCACTTTTTAATTGTTCTACCTGTTCTCAGCAGAATTGAAAAAACTGAACCAGTACCATTGAGTATTACAGAACCAGTCTTAGGTGGAATATTAAAACCAGAGATGGCCAGAAGTGATAAAAAAGATGTGTAAAATAAATGTACGGTTTATAGTCCTATTATTTATATTTTTTTCGATCAATTCAAATCAGGCAAATTCAGAAGAGAAAACTAAATTACTTGAAGTTAATTGGACTTTTGAAGGTATTACAGGAAAGTTTGATAGATCATCATTGCAGAGAGGATATCAAGTCTACACCGAGGTCTGTGCATCATGCCATTCAATGAATCTGGTAAGTTATAGAAATCTGGGTGAACCAGGAGGACCAGAATTCTCTGTAGAACAAGTAAAAGCTATTGCTGCAAATTTTGAAGTAGAAGATGGACCTAATGCTGATGGTGAAATGTTCACAAGACCAGGTCGACCATCAGATAAATTTGTATCTCCGTATCCAAACGTCCAAGCTGCAACAGCAGCAAACGGGGGTGCTTACCCTCCAGATATGTCTGTTTTAGTTAAAGCTCGAAAAGGGGGCTCAAATTATATTTATTCAGTTTTGATGGGCTATGAAGACCCTCCAGCAGGTTTTGAATTAGAAGAAGGTGTTTATTACAACAAATATATGGATGGAAAAAAAATTAAAATGTCCAATCCTCTGTCAGAAGGAATAGTTACTTATGCTGATGGGACAAATGCTACCGAGGCGCAAATGGCAAAGGATGTCACAACTTTCCTTACATGGACAGCTGAACCACATTTAGAAACAAGACATAAAATGGGAGTAAAAGTGATAATTTTTTTAACTATATTTAGTTTATTGGTCTATTTAAGCATGAAGCGAATATGGTCAAGGATTGACTCTGAAAAATAAAACATCTCCGTCTCTGACCAGGTAATCTTTACCTTCTAACCTAAGTTTTCCATTTTCTTTGGCTTTTTCAAAACTCCCATATTTCTCAAAATCGTCATAAGATACTGCTTCAGCTCTAATAAATTTTTTTTCGAAATCAGTGTGAATTACAGCAGCAGCTTTTGGTGCTGCAGTATTTTTCTTTACCGTCCATGCCCTTGTTTCTTCAGGCCCAGAAGTAAAAAAAGTATTTAAATTTAATAAATCATATCCTGTATTTATCAATTGATTAAGACCAGTCTTATCTAATCCAATATTTTTCATATATATTTCTTTTTCTTCTGGTTTTAACTCAGTAATTTGATCTTCTATATCAGCACATATTATTACAAATTTCTCATTAGGATATTTCTCTTTTAAAGTTTTAGTATAATTATTACCAACTTTGACGTTATTTTCGTCAACATTGCAGACTATTATGTAAGGTTTTGTCGAAATTAATCCTACTTCTTTAAGAATTTTGTATTTTTCTTTGTCATTATAATCTTTAATAATTTCACCATTATTTAATTTTTGTTTTACTTCCTCTAGTAATTTAACATCTTTTTCAGACATCTTTTTTTTTACATTTTTTTCAAGCTTTTTTTCTAAAGTGTTAATATCTGATAGTAAAATTTCAGTTTTAATAGTTTCTAAATCATTTATAGGATCAATTTTTTTGTTTACGTGTTGTATATTTGCTGAGTCAAAGCATCTTACCAGGTGAACTATCGCATCAACTTCTCTTATATGTGACAAAAATTTATTACCCAAACCCTCACCTTTGGACGCACCCTTTACTAGTCCAGCAATATCAACAAATGTTATATTAGTATTTATTTTTTTTTTTGATTTTGATAATTGATGCAAGATATTAAGTCTTTTATCTGGCACATCAACGATCCCTATATTTGGATCAATAGTACAAAAAGGAAAGTTTGCAGCTTGTGCATTCTTGGAAGATGTTAAAGCATTAAATAAAGTTGACTTACCTACATTTGGAAGCCCAACTATTCCACACTTAAATCCCATTCAAATTTTCATTTACCTTGCTAGAGAAAATATCTATTTTTTTTTCAATTAGAGTTGGTATTAATTTAACAATATTCTCTGTAATATCTTTTATTCTATCTTCTTCATTTTCACTGAAATCTTCTAAAACATGATTATCAACTTTTTTACCGTTTTTTGGATGACCAATTCCAATTCTAACTCTTGAATATTCCTTACCTATAGATTTATCTATGGACTCAATACCGTGATGACCAGCACTGCTTCCGCCAAATTTTGCTTTTACTTTACCCAAATCAATATCTAGATCGTCATGAAAAACAAAAACATCTTTGGCATCTATTTTAAAATATTCTATTAATTCTTTAATGCAGGTGCCTGAATTATTCATAAAAGTTAATGGTTTTATAGCGTAAACTTTTTTATCATCGATGTTACCGGTAGTTAAAAGACCTTTAAACTTTGGTTTTTGTTTTGAAAGACTAAATTGATTATTGATGGCATCTATTACTTTAAATCCAATATTATGTCTGTTGTTATCGTAATTTGGGCCTGGGTTTCCTAAACCAACTAATAAAAGCATATTTAATTATTTTTTTTCTTGTTTCTTATCACCAGCAGATTCTTTTCCTTTTTCCTCTTTTTTAGCTGCTTCACCTTCTTTAGCTGGTGCAGCTGGATCTCCACCTTCAACTGCAGTTGAGGCCTCACCGTCGGTTCCTTCTGCAGGAGCATCCTCAGTAGGTTTCTCTGGTTCTTTCACAATTGTAGGTGCGGCAATAGTTGCAACTACAAAATCTCTATCGGTTATTGTTGGTTGTGCATTTTCTGGAAGTTTGACTGAAGAAATTTTTATACTTGTACCAATTTCGAGATTTGCTAAATCTACTTCAAGATTTTCTGGAATATTTTCTGCGGAACAACTTAATTCGACTTTTCTACGCACGATATTTAAAACACCCCCACTTTTAAGACCTGGGCAGTCTTTATTATTTTTAAAAATAACCGGGATTTGTAAAATTATTTTTGATCCTTTCGATACTCTCATAAAATCGATATGAATGGGTTTATCAGAAATTACATGATAGGAAATATCTCTTGGAATAACTTTCTCTGTTTGACCGTCAATGTTTAAGTCTATAATTGTTGAAAGAAATGAGTCTGAATTGAAAACTTTACTAAGAAGTTTTTCCTCAACACTAATTTTTAGATTAGGATTTTTTCCCCCGTACAAAATAGCAGGGATTAATCCTTTAGATCGTAGAGAACTCAGTTCACCAGCAGTTTTAGAATCTCTTTTGGTTGCTTTTAAATTATTTGTCATTTGAAACAGCAATTTATAACCCAACTTTGAGATAAAACAAGTGCTAATTGAATAGGCTTGACACAGATGTTGAATTTGAAATCCTCTTTATTGCCTCAGCCATTAGCTGCGAAATAGATAAAACTTGTATTTTGTTAGTTTTTTTAATTTTTTTTGAATTATCAATTGTGTCTGTCGTTACCAATTTTTTTATTCTTGATTTTTGAATATTTTTGATTGCGTTACCACTTAATACTGCATGAGTTATAAATACGTAAACATTTCTCGCACCCTGTTTGACTAAAGCATCTGCAGCATTTATGATTGTTCCTCCACTATCGATTATATCGTCTATAATTATACAATCCTTACCTTTTACATTTCCAATAATATTCATAACTTTGGATTTACCTGGCTCAGGTCTTCTTTTGTCAATTATAGCTAAGTCTGCGTTAATTTTTGTAGCTAGAGCCCTAGTTCTTTCTATTGCTCCTGCGTCAGGTGAGACACATATTAAATTTTTACTTTTTATATTTTTTTTTATATATCTTGCAAAAAGTGGAGTAGTAAATAAATTGTCAACTGGCATGTCAAAAAAACCTTGAATTTGGCCTGCATGCAAATCCACTGTTACTACTCTGTTCGCACCTGCATTTGTAATCAGATTTGAGACTAGCTTTGCAGAAATCGAGGTTCTGGGAACAACCTTTCTGTCTTGTCTAGCATAACCAAAATATGGAATCACAGCTGTTATATTTTTAGCAGAAGATCTTTTAAGAGCATCTATACACAACAAAAGCTCCATGAGATTATCATTAGCAGGTGTAGCACTAGATTGTATAACAAAAACACTGTTACCTCTTATATTTTCATTTATTTCAACGTAAATTTCACCATCTGCAAATTTTTTAATATTTGTGTTAACAAGTTTAGTTTTAAGGTGCCTAGATATACTCTTGCTAAGGGTGGGATTGCTTGTTCCTGATAAAATTTTCATTAGGACACTTTCTTTATACCTCCTATGAATAAGGGTTTCAATTAATTTTGTATAGTTGTTTTCTTAATAACTGATATGCACCTTCCGTAGTCATTCTCGCCTAACTTTTTGGCCCTTCTATGGCTAAAATACTCGTCTGATGCTGAAAAACTATTTAGATTAATGTTATCAACTTGTGAAACTCCACAATTATTTAATTTTTTGACTACAAAGCCCCTAAGATCAAAGTACAGCGAGTTGTTTTCGCCATTAAAAAAATAAATCTCATTTTTTTTCGAGTTTTTTATAAATTTTGAGTAAAAATCTTCCTTAACTTGATAACTATTTTTGCCAATACAGGGTCCAACACACGCAATAAGTTTTTCTGGTTTTCCTCCTAATTCTTTGACTTTTTCAATTGTATTTTTAATAATCCCATTTATTGCTCCCTTCCACCCAGCATGAATACAGCCAATTATCTTTTTTTCATTTTCATATATCAATACAGGAGCACAATCAGCTGTAAGAACTGCAAGAGCTAAATTTTCATTTTTTGTTACCATAGCATCTGCATCAACTCTAATATCTCTATTATCTTCTTTTAAAATTTTTACATTATTTGTATGTTTTTGATTCATGAGCACCAACTGCTTTCTGTTTATTTGAAATTTTTTAGATACAATCTCAAGATTTTTCTTTACATTTTCTTTTTCATCTTTACTACCGATACCACAATTTAAACTTGAATAAATACCTAATGAACTTCCGTTTTTTCTTGAAAAAAAACAATGTTGAATTTTATTTAAGCTTTTTAAATTATTTGAGTAAAACATTATTTAAAGGCTAAAGAAAATTTAGATTTTTTACTTTTAGCAAAAATCACTTTAAAACTTTCTCCCATCATTGAAGGATTGAGCAATCTTTGTATTCTTTTGTATAGATTTGATTTATTTTTCTCATTCATTTTATTAGATAATATACTGAGTCTCTCTTTAATTCCCATTTTTTGTAGAAATTGGCTTTGACTAATTATATTTTCTACATGTAAATTTTTTGAAATAAAAAATCTTTTGTATAATTCAAAATTTACTAAATACGTAATGTCTGCGTTTCCAATGTTTTTTCTAATGTCATTGTACTTATGTTTATACACAGATTGCAAAGTATTTAAGTTGTTTTCTTGTTTATAACCATAATCAATTAAAAGCAGACCACCATTTTGTTTATTCACTTTTTTACAGATTAAATCAAACTCCTTAAAACCATACTCTGGGTACTCAATAATCCCATTTTTATTAATAAGTTTGAATTTTTTTAATTTTTTAATTTGTGATTTTGATGCTTTTTTATAAATAAAGTTTATTTTATTTTGTCTTTTTTGTACGTGCTTCTCATAAATTTTATTATCAACTCGTTTAAATTGCTTAATTGGCAAAGCATCTAAAAACTCGTTCCCAAAAAAAATAATTGGTCCGTTTTTTAAATTTTTAAGATCTTTTATCCATGAAACTTTATTTGAGATTAGTCTTTTTTTTTGAACTTTTATAAGATTTGCACTCTTTTCGTATAAAAAAATATTTACCGACTTAAATATTTCTGGAAAATTTTTTAACGTCTCTATTAATACAAAACTAAAATCTCCATTGCCAGGACCGAGTTCTACAAAATTTATATTTTTTGGTCTATTCAAATTTTGCCAAAAACTAACAAACCATATTGCTATCATTTCACAAAATATATTCGAAATGTTTGGAGAGGTTATAAAATCACCTTTTTTTCCAAAAGGGTTTTTTTTCTGATAATAACCAAAGCTTTTGTCATAAAGGACTTTTTCCAAAAATAAATCAAGAGGAATTGATTTAGATTTTTTAAATATTTTATTTAACTTTTTTTTCATAAAGCACTTTTAGTAAAAATAAAGTTCCAAATAAAATCATAACTAAACTTAATACAGTACCGACACTTAAATTATTTAATACATATCCAATATGTTCATCTGGCTCTCTAAATTGCTCACAACCAATCCTAAAAAAACCATAAAGAATTAAAAATAAACATGAAACAAAACCAAATCTATTTTTTTTTGTAAAAATAAGAAAATTTAAAATTATAAAAAGTAGAATTCCCTCCAATAATGCTTCATATATTTGAGATGGGTGTCTCTTTAAGGAGTCGACAGAAGGAAAAATTATACCCCATGGTTTTTGGGTTGGAGTACCATATAACTCAGCGTTAATAAAATTTGAAATTCTGCCAAGAAAAATCCCAATTGGCGCAACTACTGAAATAGTATCAAAATAAATCCTATAATTTAAATTATTCTTAGTTGAAAAAACTAATGTGGCTATAATTACCCCAATCAAACCACCATGAAAAGACATTCCACCTCTCCATATCTTAAATATTTCTAAAATATTTTCTGAATAGAAGTTGAAATTATAGAATAGAACATAACCTAATCTGCCACCGATTATTACCCCTATAATAATATAGGTAATTAAATCATCGTATTTTGAAATATAAATTCTTTCACTACTTTCAAACAGTTGTTTTTTAAGAACGATTTTACCATACCACCAACCAATTAAAATACCAAAAATATAAGAAAGTGAATACCACCGAATTTGCAGAATTCCCAAATCAATTAGAACAGGGTCAAAATTATGAACTAACATTTTAATTAATTTATCACAATTGAAATTAAATTACTTATAATTTAAAGTATAATTTATGAACAACCCTGAAAAATTTTTAAAGATGATATCTGGTCTAATTGAAACTGGAGTTTTAACCTCCCAAGATCTTGCAAAAGGAATTTTAACCTCCGTAAAGTTTAATAAAGACAAACTAGCAAATAAGCTAGATCTTGTTACAAGGGAGGAGTTTAATGTTCTAAAAAAAATTATTGAGAAACAACAGAAAGAAATTAAAAACTTAAAGAATAAGAAATCAAAAAGGTAAAGAAATTTTAACCATTAGTCCGCCAAATTGGCTTTTAGATAAAGAGATATTTCCTCCATGAGATTTAACTATATCTTGTGAAATAGACAAACCCAGACCCACACCTGATTTGTTTAGACCTCTACTTTTATCTATTCTATAAAAAGGTTTAAAGACATTTAAATATTCACTTTTAGGAATTCCAGGACCATTATCCTCAATGACAATTATTGCTCCATTAACTGTTTTTTTTGTATAAATCATAATTTTATCACCATATGCAAGTCCATTACCAATGACATTAATTATACATCTCTTAATGAGATTTTTTCTGCCTTCGATGGTAATAATTTCTCCAGAAAAAAATTTATATTTACTTTTATCGTAATTTTTAAGTATTTCTTCTAACATCTTATTTATATCTATTTTACTTGAATTTTCCTCAGCTTGAGATTTAGCATATTGCAAATAGTCATTTAACATTTTTTCCATTTCATTAATATCACTGGTCATTTTTTCGGCTAAATCTTTTCTATCCATCATTGCTAATTGAAGTTTTAATCTTGTTAAGGGGGTTCGAAGATCATGACTGATACCTGACAACATTTCAGATCTTTGAGCTAAATGTCTGTTAATTCTTTTCATCATTCTATCAAATTCATAAGTTGCTTTTCTTATTTCTAGAGCCCCAGAAGGTCTTAGATCTTCTACAATTTCACCTTTTCCAAATCTCTCAGCTGCTTTTGATAATTTAACCAGCGGTCTTGTTTGATTTTTTAAAAAAATCAGAGCAATTATAATTAAAAATAATGATGGCACTATCAGCCAAAGAGCAAACACTCTTACTGAGGAGGGAGCTATTTTAGATTTTGGGAAAAAAACTTGTATAATTTCATTTTTAGTTTTTATTCTTAAATCGACTAAATCAATATAAGTTACAGTGTCAAACCAAAAATTATTCTTAAAAACACTTTTCATTTCTCTTCTTAAAGATCTATCCATTGGACTAAATCTTCTATCAGATCTAGTTTCAGGCAAATTTTCGCCAATTTTAATATTAATGACAAAATCAAAATTTTTTTTATACAGATCAGTAAGATTTTTTATATTTTCCTCGCTTTGATTAGATTTATAGACATCAAATAAAGTTTTAATTTCACTTACCAACGATTTAGTCATTCCTTTATTAGCTTTAATCCAAATACTATCAAAGAAAACTATACTTATTGTTAATTGAAATATAATTACCGGTGCCGCAACAATTATCAAAGCTCTGTAAAATAATCTTTTTGGCAATACTTTTTTAATAAAGTTATTTAACCCATAAAACATATCCAGATCCCCTTATAGTTTGCAAAAATTTTGGATTTTTTGGATCCATTTCTATTTTTTTTCTTAATCTTGTAATCATAACGTCAATTGATCGTTCTTTTGAAATACTTGCAATTTTTCCAATTTCAGACCTAGAAAATATTCTGCCTGGTTCAGATAACATTTTAACAAGAACTTTTTTTTCTGATAAATTTATTTTCTTTATTCTTTCTTTTAGTTTTATATTCATTTTATTCAAATTTACTTCGGCATCTCCAATTTTACTCAATAAAATTTTATTTGGATCCAAATTCATTTTGATAATATTTTTAACTCTTAACAATAGTTCTTTTGGTTCAAAAGGTTTTCCAAGATAATCATCTGCACCTAGTTCCAAACCGTGGATCCTATTTTCTACTTCACCTTTTGCAGTTAGTAGTATAATTGGAATATTTTTTGAATCTTTAAGTTCTTTAGTTAATTCATACCCGCTCTGTCCAGGCATCATCACATCCAAAATTATTAAGTTGAAATTAAAAATTTCTATTTTATTTTTAGCTTTTTCAGCATTTTCAGCAGAAGAAACTATATATCCTTTTTCAGTTAAAAATTGTTTAATTAATGATCTTATTTTATCATCGTCGTCAACGACGAGAATATGAAATTTATTTTTTTCCATTTATTATCTTTTTTAAAACTTCTTTAAATTTAATCACAGACTCAGAGTCTGATTCTTTTAAAGCATTAAAAATTCTTTTTTTTTGACTTTCAAAAACTTCCCTGTAAAATTTTTTACCATTTTGATCGAGATATAATAGTTTTCTTCTTGTATCTTTTTGGTCCTTAACTTGTTTTATAATTTTTAATCTTTTTAAATCTTTTAAAACCCTATTTAAACTTTGTTTAGTTATCTTAAGTTTAATTAGTAACTCATTTATATTAATGCCCTCATTTCTTTCTACAAGATGCATGGCCCTATGATGAGCTGGGCCTAAAGAGTTTTTTTTCAAAATTTCAACTGGATCTGAAAAGGTTTCTCTATAAGCATATAAAAGCAGCTGTATACAATCCTTAATTTGTTCATCCTTTAAATATAGTAAATCTTTCATATTTTGGTCAGATATGTTGACATATTTTATCAAGAAATATACTTTTTTGTTAGAGAAAAATTATTTAATTTATATTTAATGGAAACTATTCCTTACGACAAAAGATCTGGAAAAATTTGGTTTAATGGGGAGCTTGTAGATTGGAGCAATGCTAAAGTTCACCTACTTAATCACGGTTTGCATTATGCTAGCTGTGTATTTGAAGGAGAAAGAATTTACGAGGGTGAAATCTTTAAACTTCAAGACCACACTGCAAGATTATTCTATTCCGCTAAAAGAATGGGAATAAATATGCCTTTTAGTGAAAAAGAAATTAACGATGCATCGAATGAAATTATAAGAATTCAGAAAATAAAGAATGGTTACGTGAGACCAGTAGTGTGGAGAGGAAGTGAGATGATGGCAATCTCTGCACAAAAAAACAAAATACATGTAGCTATTGCTGCGTGGGAATGGGGATCGTATTTTGATCCTAAATTAAAATTAGATGGCATCAAGTTACAAACGTCTTCATGGAGAAGACCACCTCCAAACTCAGTACCATGGGATACTAAAGCAGCAGGACTTTATATGATATGTACTTTGTCAAAACATGAGGCTGAAAGCAAAGGGTATTCTGATGCTTTAATGTTAGATCATCAAGGCAATATTGCAGAGGCAACCGGTGCTAATATTTTTTTTAAAGATAAAGACGGATCACTTCATACTCCTGTTCCAGACTCTTTCTTAAATGGCATAACTAGAAAATGTGTAATTGAAATTGCCAAATCAAAAGGAATAAAAATTATAGAGAGAAAAATAAAACCTGAGGAAATGTCGAATTTTATTGGATGCTTTTTAACCGGCACAGCAGCAGAAATAACACCTGTTTCGCAAATTGATCAATTTAAATTTAGTGTCTGTGAAACAATCAAAGGTTTGTCCGAAAGCTACATTAATCTTGTTAGAAAAAAAGTTGCTGCCTAGTTCTTTTTTGCTTTAATCAAAACTGACCATGCAAGAAATTTTAAATATTTAGAATTTAACAGTATTTTGTCCAATGCATTTAAAAACTTGAATAATTTAGAACTTTCAGGGTCTTTGTAAAATTTAAAAAATAACAAAGTAAAAAAACTGTAGTATTTAATTTCAACACTATTAAAAATTTTTTTAATAAGTCTAAGATCACTAAATTTAAAAGGATGTTCATCAATAGATCTAGCTTTTGGAGTGAATTTCCTATAAAGATTAATTAAAGGATTTGTAGCAAGAGGTTCCACAAATATTATCTTTCCATCTTTTCTTAAAATTCTTTTTAACTCTTCTAAGGATTTATCTAGGTTAAGATGATGGAGTATTCCTCCACCGTAAACGATATCAAATGAATTTGAGTCTAAATTTAAATTCTCACAATTTTCTACTCTGAAGTCTATATTATTATCTTTATTAAAATTATTTTGGGCCTTTTTAATTGCCTCTTCAGAAATATCAACAGCTACAATTTTCTTTGGATTAAATTCTTTGACTTTTTTTGCAAAATTTCCTGTTCCGCATCCATAATCTAGTACATCTTTTGAATTTGTTTCCAATTCTAAATCCTTCAAAAAGTCTTTTCTCAAGGAAAACAACGCTTTATAATATTTATTTTGATGCGTCCTGTCTTTCTCACCAGATGTATGAAGTTGATTATGAAACTTTCTCTCTCTTTTATTTATATCAGATAAATCCATATCTACTTTTTATCATCATCATTTATTGCAGTAATAATTCCTTTTCTTAAATAGTCGTATCCAGTGTAAAGAGTTAAGAAAGCAGCAATCCAAAGTAAAATTATCCCTATTGTTTGGGCGTTATAGTCTTGAAAGTTAATTATTTTATTACCAGTTTCTCCCGTTAAAAGTACAGCAATCGAAAACATTTGAATAAAAGTTTTAAATTTTGATAAACTAGATACGGGTAAGTTTAACTCTCTTTTTTTTGCTAAAAACTCTCTAAGACCAGATATTAATATTTCTCTTGTTAAAATTATTATTGCCGCTATCACCTCAAGATTTTTAATAATACCGTTCATAACTAACAAAACTAGAGCTGCTGCAACTAAAATCTTGTCAGCAATAGGGTCAAGCAATTCTCCTAATCTTGATTCTTCTTTATATAGCCTAGCAAGTAAACCATCCAAAAAATCCGTAAAGCTCGCTAAAGCAAAAAGAAAAAAAGGAACTAAATCACCAACAATTCCTGGAATATAAAAACTCACAACAAAAATTGGAACAATTATGATCCTGCCTATAGTTAGTATATTAGGTATTTTAATTTTCATAATTAATTATCGTGGAAAAAATCGTGAATTTTTTTTGCTACTTTATCTTCAATTCCTTCCACCGTTTTTAAATCTTCAAAACTTGCAGACTCAACTGACTTTGCTGAACCAAAGTGGTGAAGTAAAGCCCTTTTTCTACTTCTACCTATTCCTGTGATTTGATCAAGCAATGATTTACTCAGATTCTTTCGTCTTTTTGCTCTATGGGTACTTATTGCAAATCTGTGAGCTTCGTCTCGAAGTCTTTGAAGAAAGAAAAGGGTAGGATCATTTTTCTTAAATTTAATAATTTTATTTTCGTGAAAAAAAGTTTCATCACCTGCATTTCTGTTTTTACCTTTGGCAATTGCAATTATTGGTAACTCGTGAAGACCAAGATCATTCAAGGTTTCCCTACTTACAGAATATTGACCTTTGCCTCCATCAATTAAAATTAGGTCCGGTAATGTCATATTTGTATTTTCATCCTTAAGTGCTCTTACAAACCTTCTATTTAAAACTTCTTTCATCATTCCGTAGTCGTCCCCCTTTACTGTTTCTGACTTGATATTAAATTTTCTATACCTCTTTTTCACAAAACCTTCTTTACCAAAAGTAATAAGTGCTCCAACAGAATCTGATCCTTGTATATGACTATTATCATACACTTCAATAAGGTTTACATTAAAGTTTAAATTGAATTTATCTGCAAGTTTATCTATTAATTTTGAGTTACTCTCAGTCTCTAAAATTTTCTGAGTCAAAGCTTGTTTTGCATTTTTTCTAGCCATATCCGAAACAATCTTTTCATCTTTTGTTGAGGCTTTTTTAATTACTATTTCTTTTTTTTCTCTGTAAGAAAATGTTTTCTCTAATAAATTCTTATCATTAATCTCTAGGTTTAAAAGTACAAGTTTTGGAACAGTTTTGTTTTCGTAAAATTGACTTAAAAAAGAAGATAAAATTTTTTCTTCCTTTTCATCAGGGTCATGTTTTGGAAAGTAAGCTTGATTACCCCAATTTTGTTTTGATCTAAAAAAGAAAACCTGAACACAAGTTTTACCAGACTCCTTAAAAACTGATACA
>MDSV01232651.1_pt1 | contig 15045 bp, 13 predicted proteins | sample 810851 | NCBI WGS metagenome assembly MDSV01 (sample SAMN05326640, study PRJNA326480) | marine metagenome | isolation source: seawater | place: Atlantic Ocean: North East | collected 2012
ATAAGTCTACTTAATTTTTGTTTTTTAAAATCAAATAATAAATATTTTGGGGTTAATATTTTGTTTTTGATAAAAATTGATTTAGAAATTGCTTTATCCATTGCCAAAAATGAAGAAAGAACTCCTGAATGAGTATATTTTATTTTTAAGCTCTCTAAAACTGATTGAATATACCCATCTTCTCCATATCGTCCGTGTAAAGCATTAAAAATAACGTCAGGTTTGAATTTTTGAATATTTTTTTTTAAATTCTCATTTGGCTCACTAATTAATGTTCTATACTTTTTTTTTAATATTGAATTAACTTGTTTTGTAGTTTCTAGACTTATCTCTCTTTCTTTGGATATTCCTCCACCTAAGATTAAAATTTTTTTCATTCAATCAATTATTTCAATTTCTGTTTCTAGATTTATTCCTGTTTTTATTTTTACAGTATCTTTAATAAAATTTATTAATTTTTTCATATCCTCAAATGTAGCGTCTTTAGAATTAACTAAAAAATTACAATGTTTTTCAGAAATTTTAGCATCTCCAAATTTTTTCTCTAAAGGAACGGATTGTCTAATTAATTCCCATGCTTTTTTGTCTGTCTGGTCTTTAGGGTTTTTAAATGTACTTCCTCCCGTCTTTATTTTTGTTGGTTGATTTTGACTTTTCTTATCTTTTAAAATTTTAATATCATCTAATATACTTTCTTTATCCTTTTTTTTCCCTTTAAAAGAAGCGCTCAAAAAAATTAATTTTTTGTCTAGTGGGCTTTTTCGATAACCAAAACTAATATTTGATGCGGGGATTGTCACAATTGTTCCTTCCCTATCTATAGCTTGAATAGAAACTAGAATATCTTTAAATTCTTTATCAAAACAGCCTGAATTAATTCTCAATCCACCACCAACAGTACCTGGTATACAGGATAAAAACTCAAATCCTCCAATATTATTCTCCATTGCAAATTCCGAAAGTTTTCTATCAGTAACTGCGCTTCCAGCAACAATTATATTATTTGGTAGTAGAGATATATTACTGAAATTTTTTCCCAATTTAATAACAAATCCATCGAAAACTTTATCAGTAAATAAAATATTTGATCCTGCCCCTAGTATAAAGATTTTTTCATTATATCCAAACTTTTTTAAAAATAAAATTAAATCATTTAAAGTATCTGGCTTGAAAAAAACTTTTGAAGATCCTCCAATATTAAACCAATTTGTTTTTTTTATATTATGATTAAATATAAGTTTGCTTTTAATTTCCTTTGAGAAAATTTTTAATTTATCTAATTCCATTATAAAAAATTTGGTAAATTTCTCATCCAGCTAGAAATAGAACCTGCACCCATTCCAATTACAATCTTTTTCCCATACACGTTTTTTTTTACAAATTTAGCTAAATTCTTTTCATTCTTAATAAGAAAAAGATTCACTCTTGAATTTTTTGATATTTCTTTGGCAAAATCGTCATATTTAAAGCCCAGTTTTATTTTTTCTCCTGCGGTATACAGCGGACAAAGTACAACTTCATCTGCATTTTTAAAAGATTTAGAAAAATCTTCCTTTAAATCTTTAAGTCTAGAAATTCTGTGAGGCTGAAATATACAGATAATTTTTTCATTTTTGTATACTTCCTTAACTCCAGACAGCACCTCTTTTATTTCACTTGGATGATGGGCATAATCATCAAAGAATTCTATACCTCTATATTTGAATAGTTTGTTAAATCTCCTTTGAACACCTTTAAACTGAGATAAACCATTTTTAATAGTTTTTATTGATATACCAATTATAAAAGTAACTGCTATTGCTGCTGTAGAATTTCTTATATTATGTAAACCTAGTAAAGGAATAATAATATTTTTAATCATTAATCTTTTTTTACTAGGTAATCTCACCAAAACGTCAAACTTTGAAGAGTTTTTTTTATATATTATATTTTTAATTTGAAAATTAGATTTTGGATTTAAACCGTACGTATAGAAATTTCTAATTTTTATTTTTTTTATCAAATTTTTATTATTTTTATCATCTATACAAATCAGAGATTTTCCAAAAGATGGAACTTTCTCGGTAAATTCTTCAAAATGTTTTAAAAGTTTTTTCATTGATTTATAAAAATCCATATGTTCTCGGTCTATGTTTGTTATTATGGAATAAGTTGGTAAAACTTTTGTAAAGCTGCCATCAGACTCATCTAACTCTAGAATACTCCATTTGCTTTTTCCAAATATAGCAGAATTATCAAATGAGTTTATTATACCACCATTGATAACTGTAGGATCTAAATTTGTTTTAGAAAAAATTCCAGATATAAGTGAAGTTGTTGTAGTTTTTCCATGAGAACCAACAACAGTAATATTTTTACTTAATGATGTTATGTGTCCTAACATGTCTCCTCTTTTATAAATTGGTAATTTATTTTTTTTAGCTTCCTTAATTTCTGAGTTATTATTTTTAATTGCAGAAGAAATAACAATAATTGTTGCTTTTTTTATATTTTGTTTTTTATGTCCAATAATGACTTTAATTTTATTTTTTTTCAGCCTTTCAATATTTTTATTATTTGAAATATCTGATCCCTGAATTTTAAAACCCATGCTTTGCATAATTAATGCTAAACCACTCATGCCAATTCCTCCAATACCAACAAAGTGAATAATTTCAGATTTTGCTAACTCAATTTTCATTAATAATATCGATTAATTTCTGGTTTATATTATTCCATGAGTTTTCGTAACTTATTTTTTTCATGGCATCAATTTTTTCTTTTAGATCATTTTTGTTTAAGATTATACTTGAAATTAAACTATACAATTTTTCTGAAAAATCAGAACTTTGATTTAACATCCAGCAACAGTTTAACTTTTCATAAAATAAAGCGTTATAAAATTGATGATTATCTTTAGCGTAAGGAAATGGTATTGCAATAAATGGAAGATTTAAATGAACTAATTCTGCCAAGCTAGAAGCCCCTGCTCTAGTTATGCATAAATTTATATCTTTAATTAATTTGAAAAGATCATTTTCAAATACAAATAATTCATGATTTATTTTATTTTCTGTATAAAAATTCTTCAAATTTTTCATATTTTTTTTACTCGTTTGATGAGCAATCTCTAAATTGAATTTTTTAGAAAGTTTTAAAATTGTATCTTTTAAATTATTTTGAAAATAATCAGCTCCTTGACTACCTCCTATAATTAAAATTTTTATTTTCTTTTCTATTTTATTTTCATAACTTATTCTTTTTGAATAAATTTCCTTTCTTAAAATAGGGGGTATTAATTTAATCTTTTTCTCTGATTTCTTGGGGAAGTTTAATATCTTATTTGAATAACATAATATCGAAGAACTTTTATTAAGAAAAAATAAATTTGATCGTCCTATGACCATATTAGGTTCAAATAAAATTATTTTACGATTTAGAATTTGAGCACTAATACATACTGGTAAGGACATATAGCCACCAGTTGATATAATAGTATTAATTTTTTCTTTTTTTAAAAATATTAGAGACTTAATAATTGCTATAAAAAAAATAATAATATTTACAGGTAATAAAAGGATGCTTTTAGTTAATGGTAGAACATTTATAATTCTAAAATTTTTAATTTTAGTTTTAATAAACCTTGATCCCCTTAGATCACTAGATAAAAAAACATCATGATGATTTTTTAAATGCTCATATAGTATTAATGCAGGAACAACATGTCCACCTGAACCTCCCGTTGATATCAAAATTCTATGCTTCACGATATATTTTCTTTTTTAGTTAAATTGAGAATTATACCTGAAAGTATAGAAGTTCCTATAATAGAAGAGCCCCCGTAACTTATAAACGGCAGAGTCATTCCTGTTGTGGGAAACATTCTAATATTCACACCAACGTGAATCAAAAACTGTAAAAAAATTATAAAAGCTAATCCCAATAAAATAAGCTTTATTTTCTCGTTATTAATAATAGAAATTTTTTTGAAGATTCTATAAATTAAGAACAAAAAAATTAATATTAATATAAAAATCATTAAAACACCAAATTCTTCAGATATTACAGAAACGATATAATCTGTATGAGCTTCAGGAACTTTATTTTTTAAAACTCCTTCACCAATTCCTTTTCCAAAAAAGCCACCGTTAATTATAGCCTCAGATGCTCTTTCTGATTGATAATTATTTCCAGAGCCTGAATTAAAAAATGATGAGATTCTAATAAGAATATATTCAAACTTTGGTACAAAAAATATAATGTATAAAAGTAAAAAAGAGCTAACAGTAAAAAACATAAAAAACAAAATTAAATTTACTCCTGAAATAAAGACTAAAGCTAACCAAGTAAAAAAAATTAAAATTGTTTGCCCAATGTCTGGCTGAGAAACCAATAATATTATTGTTGGAAAGATTATAAGAAAACTAAAAAAATATTTGAAATATAAATTAGTTTTTTTTTCTAAACTTAAAATTGAAGCTATCACAACAATAATGAAAGGTTTTAAAACTTCAATAGGTTGAAATCTAGGTAGAAAGAATAGATCAAGCCATCTTTTTGACCCTTTTACTTCAATACCAATAATTGGAACAAGGAGCAAGGCAATAAAACTAAGTATGAAAAGTAAATTTGAGACAATATATAAATATTTAATATTTAAGTATGAAAGGAAAAACACTAAAGAAATGCCAATTAATATATATGTAAAGTGCCTAAAAAAAAATTGATAACTATTAGTATTAAGTCTATCAGATGCTACTAAAGATGTTGAAACTAAAGAAAAAAAAAGACCTAATAAAAAAAGAAAAATAATAAGAAAAAATAAAGTTTTATCAAGGTTTCTCCACCAATTAAAATAAATTTTGGAATAAATATTTGATTTAATCATAATTTTTTTTTAAATGATTTTATAAGAATGTTAAAATATGCACCTCTTGCTTCAAAATTTTCAAACTCATCAAATGATGCGGAAGAAGGACTGAATAAAATTGTTTTTTTCGATAAAAGTTTTGAATTTTTTATATCAATTAAAATCTTTATAAGTGCTTTTTTAATTGATTTAAAAACTTGAAAATCAACTTTATTTTTTAATTTATTAACAAAAAATTTTTTATTTTTCCCAAAAATATATGCTTTAATATTTTTATTTTTATTTTTATTAAAATTAAATTTATCGTGCTTTTTTGGTTGTCCTCCTAAAATCCAAAATATATTTTGATAAGAAGAAATTAAATTAATACTGGATGAAAAACTTGTAGATTTTGAGTCATTTATAATAATTACTTTTTTAGAGTTATAAATTATTTGTTGCCTATAATTAAGGCCTTTAAAACTATTAACTGTATCAATAATTATTTTTTTTTTTATTCTTAATTTTTCACAAATTGTAAAGACAAAAGAAAGATTTTCCTGATTATTTTTATTATTAAAATATTTATTATTTATCTCATTAATATATTTTTTATTAATTGTTTGATTTACATTTAAAATCTTACTCTTTAACTTATTTTTTTTAATATTTTTATTAATAATTAAATTTTTCTTATTATACAAAGCATAATCATCTTTAGTTTGATTATAAAATAATTTTAATTTAGCATTTAAATAATTTTGAAAATTTCCATGTCTTTCGAGATGATCTGAATTTATATTTAATAAAATTGAATATTTGGACTTAAAAAACTTACTATAATCAATTTGATAAGAAGAAGCTTCTATAACGAATATAGTTGAGTTCTTTATTTTTTTTTCGCTTAATATTGATTTTCCTATATTGCCAACTAATCTTGTATCGTGACCTGCTTTTTTTAAAATATCACTTATTAGTTTGGATGTGGTTGATTTTCCATTTGTACCAGTCACAGTTATAATTAATTTTTTAAAATTATTTGTATAAAATACGTCTAAATCAGTACATATTTTTTTTTTGTTTTTTTTTAAAAATTTTTTTAAACCACACTCTTTAGAATTTATTCCTGGACTAATTAATATATGATCAAATAAAATCTTAGATATTTGATTTTTTCCAACTAAATGTTTTTTATAACATTTTAAATTTATATTTTTAATATTATCGTCATAAACACTTACTTTATTATTTTTTTTTAAATAATTAAAACTTGAATAACCAGTTAAACCTAATCCATAAATTAATATTTTTTTGTTAAAAAATATTTTTCTTAAATGATACATTATCTAAACTTAAGTGTTGCTAACCCTATCATTGCTAAAATAATTGCTACAATCCAAAACCTGATAACAACGGTTGATTCAGGCCAGCCTTTCTTTTCATAGTGATGATGAATTGGTGCCATTTTAAAAATTCTTTTTCCGGTAAGTTTAAATGACACAACCTGAACAATTACAGATATAGCCTCAAGAACAAAAAGACCGCCAGTTATAGCTAAAACTATCTCATGTTTAGTGATAATTCCTACCGCCCCCAGAGAACCCCCTAAAGCCAAAGAACCTGTGTCCCCCATAAATATTTTTGCTGGAGGAGCATTAAACCATAGAAATCCTAAACAAGAACCAATAATTGCACCCAGAAAAACTGCAACTTCACCTAACCCTTCAATATATGGAATTTGTAGATATTCAGAAAAAACTATATTTCCAGTTACATAACTTATAAATGCAAAACAAGATGCTACTAAAATTACAGGAACGGTGGCTAGTCCATCTAAACCATCAGTTAAATTTACTGCATTTGAAGATCCTACAATAATAAAAACTGAGAAAGGTATAAAAAACCAACCTAGATTAATTATTAAATTCTTAAAAAAAGGGAAGTAAAGATTTTCTAAATCTGCATTATCTGAATATATACTTAAAGCAATTATTCCAATTGTTGCTGCAATAATTTGTGAAAAAATTTTAAACTTAAATGAAATCCCAGATGAATTTTTATATTTTATTTTTTTATAGTCATCATAAGCACCCAAAATTCCATAACTTGCAACAATATAAATTAAAAACCAAATATACAAATTTGTTAAATCACCCCATAATAAAATCCCAAAAAAAAGTCCAATGAGTATTAAGACACCTCCCATTGTTGGCGTTCCAATTTTTTTTATTATATGATTGTCTGGTCCATCTTCTCTTATTGGATTTAAAATTTGTCTTGCAGAAAAATATTGAATAAATGGATTTCCAATCAAAAAAACCACTAATAAAGATGTAAAAACTGCAAGACCAGTTCTTACAGTAAGATATTTGAATACATTTAAAAAAGAATAAGTATCAATTAAATTTAATATTAGACTATAAAGCATTAGATTTATGAACCTTTAAGTTTGATACAAATTTATTAAGACCAGTAGAATTTGAACCCTTGATCATTATATAGTCATTATTATTTAATTCTTTAATAATCAAATTATTAATTTGATCTACTTTACTAAAAACATTGCCTTTTTTAATATCTCTAATGTTTTTATATGTGTATTTTGCAAATCTTCCAATAACATGTAATTTATCTATAGATGATGAATTAATGTTTTGACTTAGACCAATATGAAGTTTTTTTGCAAATTTACCTAGTTCAAGCATATCGCCCATCAAAAAATGCTTTCTGTTATTTTTCAATTTAACAAGATCATAATTTTTGATAGCAGATTTTACTGACATTGGATTTGAATTATAGCTTTCATCAATTAAATAAAACTCTTTATTTTTAAATTTAATTCTTGATATATCTCCTCTTCCCTCTGGTATTTTAAATTTAAAAAATAAATTAGGAGTTAAATTATCAATGTGACCAATTGAACAGAGTATTCCAACTGAGGCTAAAATATTATAAATATTATTTTGGTTTATATTATTTACGAAAAAAAATTTATTTTCTTTAAATATCTTGACATAAATTTTAAAATTTCTTTTATTTTTTTTAACAGATAATAAGCATATATTTGCATTTTTTTTAAAACCAAAAGAAATTATATTAAGTTTTCTATCTCTTGCTTTTTTTTGATGAAATTTAAAAAATTTGTCGTCCCTATTTAAAATAATTGTACCATCTTTTTTTATATTTTTGATTAACTCTCCTTTTGCAGCAGCAATTTGACTTATATTTTTAAAATTTTTTGCATGTGCATAAGAAATATTAGTTATTACACCCACATTTGGTCTTAGTATTTTACTTAAAAAATCTATCTCACCTTTTTTATCCATTCCAATTTCAAAAATACCATTTTGATTATTTAAATTTAGATTAAACAAACTTAGTGGGACGCCATATTTATTATTATATGATTTTGGAGAAAAAGTTGCGCTGCTGTATTTATTTATTGCCTCAGCAACCATTTCTTTAAGGGATGTTTTGCCACAACTTCCAGTAATAGCAATCAACTTTCCAACAAAACTGTCCCTAACCTTTTTTGATAAATCGGTCAAACATCTTAAGCTATCATTTACTTTAATTTGTTTTTTTTCATTAATATTCTTTTGATATCTATTAACAATTGCGGCTACAGCGCCCTTATTAAAAGCATTTTTAACAAAATAATTTCCATCTTTTTGCTTTCCTTTAATTGCAAAAAATATTTCATTTTTTTTTAAGGTATTTGAATTTATTGATGCTAAGGTTATTTTTGCATTTTTAGAAATACTTTTATTTGTATATTCATTAATTAAATTTAATTTTATATTATTAGAAAGTTTTTTATTATTTTTATTTATTATTTTTTTTATTATTACTTTATCAGAAAAATATTTTTTTTTACTTCCATAATCTTGGGTTCGTTCATGCCCTTTACCAGCAACTAACAATACTTCATTTGTATTTAAATTTTCAATAGCCTTTTTAATTGCTAATTTTCTATCAGGAATTTCTAAAACCTTTTTTGAAATAATATTTTTTTTTATCTCTTTTCTAATTTTTTTGGGATTTTCAAACCTCGGGTTGTCATCTGTTAAATAAATTTTAGAACAATAAGAATTAACTATACTGTCCATTTTTGATCTTTTATATTTATCTCTATCTCCACCACATCCGAATACTATATTTATTTTCTTACCATCAAATTGATCTTTAATGTCAATTAAGCATGTTTTAAGAGCATCAGGAGTGTGCGCATAATCAAGAAATACAAAAGAATTATTCTTAAGTTTTCCCACTTTTTCAAATCTACCATTAACATTTTTTAATTTATGAATATTCTTTATAATTTTTTGAAAATTTACTTTTGACTTTTCGGCAGCTAGAATTGCCATAAAAACATTTTTAATTTGAGTTTTTCCAATTAAATTTAAAGAAAAATTATATATTTTTTTTTTATATTTTATTTTTATATTTTGATATTCACCTTCATAACTATGTGATATTAAATTAATATCACTTTTATTATCTAAAATAGTTTTTAAAGTAATTTTTTTTTTTTTTGATATTTTTTTTATTTTATTAAATTCTTTAATTGAAGAGTCTGTAATAATTGTTGATTTTTTTTTTAATAACGAATTGAATAAATATAATTTTGAATTTAAATAATCTTTTAAATTTTTATGATAATCTAAATGATCATGTGAAAAATTTGTAAAAATACCAGTAGAAATTCCTAAACCATCAAGTCTATTTTGTTTTAAACCATGGCTTGAAGCCTCTAAAATTACATTATTAATTTTTTTAAGTTTCAAAATACTCAAATATTTTGCAAGATTTATTGAGTCTATAGTAGTATTGTTCACAGCAATTTTTTTATTTAAAAATTTAATTCCTAAAGTTCCTATTGAAGCAGCCTTAATATTATTCATTTTTAAAATTTGATAATAGAAATCTGACACTGATGATTTGCCATTTGTGCCAGTGACAGCGATAATATTATTTGGCTTTTTTGAATAAAATTTATATGAGATTTGAGAGAGAATTTTTCTCGTATTTTTATAACTTAAAAATAGGACTTTACCCTTATAACCTTCAAAAGATTTCTGATGTATAATTGTTCTTGCGCCATTTTGTATAGCTTTATTAATAAATTTATGACCATCATGAATATTTCCCTTTATTGCAAAAAAAATATAATTTTTTTTGCAACTATTGCTATTAAAGCTCAAGCCAGAAAAAAAATGTTTTCCAAATTTCGTATTTTTAATTTTTAAAAATTTACCAATGAGCATTACTTTAATTAAATTCCATGTATTTTGTGGCTAAAATTGGTCCTATTTTTTCTAAAATTTTGCCGGTTATCTCAACTGTGGTCCATCCTGCAGTGTTTCTAGGTGTGCCCATTAATCTAAAGCCAGTGCCATCCCTATACTCATAAATATAATTTTCATTTATTTGTGGTTCGTCTAGCATCACTGCTATAACAAACATTGGTTCAGAGGTTGGGAATACTCCTACAAAAGTATTTATTTTTTCTTTTGAATAAATACCTTTAATTGATTTTTGTGCTGTCCCAGTCTTACCACCAACTTCATAACCAGATACATTTGCTTGATTTGCGGTACCAATTTTGGTTGATACAATTTTTCTTAATGCAAAATTAATTTCTTTTGAAGTCTTGCTATTAACTAATTTTTTTTTTTTTAAATTTATGTTTTTTTGTTTAATAAGTGTTGGTTTAATTTCATAACCTCCATTACTAATTATTGAGTAACCTTTTGCTAGCTGCAAAATTGTAGTAGTTATACCATGGCCAAAGGAGACTGTAGCAAGTTTACATTTACCCCACTTTATTGGAAGAGGTGTGCCAACTTCCTCTAATTCAAAGTCAATTTTTTCTAAAATTCCAATTTTCTTTAGAAATGACCTAAATTTTTCTATGCCAATTTTTTGTGCAATTCTGACAGAACCAATGTTTCCAGATCTAATAAGTATTTCCTCTGCGGTTAAATTACTTGGAATATTTTCATCATATTCTCTTATAGGTCGCCCTGCACAATTAATACTTTTTGGTAAATCTTTAAATTCTGTATCAATTTGTACCTCATTAGAGTCTAGACCGCTCGCTAAAGTAAATGTCTTAAAAACTGACCCAAATTCATAAATACCCGTTGTAACCCTATTTATGAATTTTTTATCACTTATATTCTCTCTTTTATTCAGATCATAATCAGGTGTTGAAACCATAGATAATATTTCTCCACTATTAATATCCATTAATAGTGCTGCACTACCGTTAGTATTAAATATCTCATTAGCTTTTATTAATTCTTCGCGAATTAAATATTGAATATTTGTATCAACCGTTAGATATAAAGCTTCTTTTCTTGTTGTGAGTTTATGATTAAAAGATTTTTCTAAACCAGATATTCCAATACTATCCTCATCAATTTGTCCAATTATGTGGCTAAACAAATTTGGAAATGGGTAAATTCTTGATATTTTGGATTCATACTCAAAAGATTTTTCTCCAAGTAATTTAATTTTGTTGTAATTTTCAGCAGAAATTTTTTTTTCCAAATAAAAAAATTTTTTTTCATCAAGTTTTTTTTCAATTATATTAAAATCTTTTTCTGGAAAAACTAATTTAAGTTTCAATAAAAATTTTTTCTTATCTATTACTTTATTAGGATTTATTCCAACATTTTTTGTTAAAACTGTTTTTGCTATATAATTACCGTTCCTGTCAAGAATATCTGCTCTAAAATCTTTCTGTTTTGTAAAATAATTATTTTTTTTATTGTCTGATAATGACCCATAATAAAAAATTTTTATTGAAAAAAAAAATGAAAATAAAACAAAAATAAAAAAAATAAATGCTGTTCTGTTAAATGAAAAATTTAATTTTGAAACGTTTTTTTTAAAAGAAAATTTACTCTCATATTCACTTACTATTAGTCTTTCTCTAAGATTATTCATAGTTTATAAATTTCTGTATATGAATTTTATTTTCAAAAAATTCAACTTTATTTAATTCCATAATATCTATTGGATAATAATTTTCTTTCTCAAGATTTTCGCTATAACTAAAAAGTTTTCGTGGTGATGTTAGATAATTATTTTCTAAAAGTATCAAACTATATTTTCTTTCTAATAATATAAGGTTTTCTCTTTTATTAAAAATGTCATTTTCTAACTTTTTAGAGGTATTTTTAATTATTGTAGTAAATGAAATTAAAAAAATTATCATTAATATAATAATATTTTTTTTCATAATTTTTCAGATAGCTTTTCAATATCTAGTAAAAATTTAAATTTTTCATAAATTTTTTTCTCAAAGTTATCACAATCATTAATTTTAATAGCATATCTAAGTTTTGCGGACCTTGATTGTTTATTTAATTTAATTTCTTTATTTGAGGGCAATATAGGTTTTTTTTTTACTAACTTTAGTATATTTGGTTTAATTATATTATCGGGCATGTATCTAGAAGTTTTGTTGTTTTCAGAAAGTAATCTAAAAAATGTTTTTATAATTTTATCCTCTAATGAATGAAATGAAATAAAAATTACTATCCCATTCTTTTTTAAAATTTTTACTGATTTTATTAATCCTTCTACTAATTCAGATATTTCTTTATTCACAAATATTCTAAGGGCCTGAAAAACCTTTGTTGAATTATGTGTTTTTTTATAGTTTTTTTTTTTTGAAGAATTGACTATTTTTACAAGTTTTTGAGTATCAATTAAATTTTTTTTTCTCTCTATTATAATTTTTTTCGCAATTCTTTTACTGTCTTTTTCTTCTCCAAAAAATTTAAATATGATTTCTAAATCCTTTTGATCTAAGGTATTAATAACTTTAGATGCCGAAAACTCATTTAACCCCATCCTCATATCCAAAGGACCCTCACTTTTAAAAGATAAACCTTTTTGATAATCTTTGATTTGAATGTAAGAAAACCCCAAATCAAATATTATTGCTTTTATATTTTCATTTTTTAAATGTACTTTGTCTAAATTGCTAAATTTTAAATTATAAAAATCAAAATTTTTACTATTTTCTATTTTTATTTTTTCAGCAACTTTTTGAGAATTGGGATCTCTGTCTAAAGCGATAATTTTAGTTTTTGGAAATTTTAGTATTTTTTTTTGAGTAACCGCCTTGACCAAATGTGCAATCTATAAATGTGCCACCATTTTGAGGGGAAATAATGCTAAGAATTTCATTTAGCAGTACCGGATAATGGTTTTCATTATTCGATAAAATGGTGGCATTCATCTATTTTTTCGAAGATCATTAATTTTTTTGTCTTCTTAAAAATGCAGGAATTTCGTACTCATCTTCTTCTGAGTCGACTTGCTCATCTTTATTTTCAGAATTTGCTTCATGAGTATTTTCTGCTATCAAACTTTCTTCAAATAAATCTGGTGTCTCTTCTTCAATACCAAAATTTTCTAATCCATTTGACGCAGTTTTTTTCTCTTCTATGGGATCATTTAAAACAAGACTTTCTTCGCTGTTCATAAATGTCTCTGCTGCTCCCAAATCACTGTTTACATTAATGCTTTCATTTAAGATTTTGTTTTCTCCTATATTTTCATCTTCTTTAGGTATGTCTTGTGTATCAACTTTTAAAGCATTTGCTCCACTTGTAGGTGTTGTGTTTTGAGGCGAAAAATTAAATCCTGGTGTAGGTGTATTAGATGTATAAGAAAAATCAGAATATCCTGGATTCCTATTTTGTATTCTATGCACCATATTTATAACAGATTTAGATTCTGGTTGTTGACCATCTAACGCTGTAGCTACTATAGATACTCTAACTTTTCCCTCTAAAGAATTATCTGTTACTGAACCAATTATTATTTCAGCAGCATGATCAACCTCTGACCTAATTTTGTTAACAATTTCATCTGTTTCAAACAACGTCAAATCCTCTCCTCCAGTTATATTTATTAGAAGTCCTCTTGCTCCTCTTAAAGAATAATCATCTATTAACGGATTATTTAAAGCCATATCTGTAGCTTTTAATGCTCTGCCCTCACCTTCAGCTTCTCCGGTTCCCATCATAGCTTTACCCATACGGCTCATTACTGTCTCAACATCTGCGAAATCCAAATTAATTAATCCTTGTTTAACCATTAAATCGGTAACACTTTGAACCCCATGTCTAAGTACTCCATTTGAAAGTTTAAAAGACTCTTTTAATGTTGTTTTTTCATTTGCGACTTTAAAAAGATTTTGATTTGGAATAACGATAATTGTATCAACATGTTTTCTTAACTCCTCTAAGCCTTGTTGACCTCTTCGCATCCTCGATGGGGCTTCATATAAAAAAGGGAGTGTAACTACTCCAACTGTCAAAATATTCAATTCTTTGGATGCTCTCGCGATTACATGAGCTGCACCAGTTCCAGTACCACCACCCATTCCTGCGGTAATAAAAACCATATTTGCACCTTTTAGTAAATCGATAATTTCATTTAAAGATTCATCTGCAGCTGCTTGCCCAATTTCAACTTTAGCACCTGCTCCAAGACCTTTTGTTAAATTAAGACCTAGTTGTACTTTTTGCTTAGCTTTACTTGCTTTTAAATCCTGTGCATCTGTGTTTACTGCAACAAATTCCACACCCTCTACACCTGACTCAATCATTTCATTTATTGCATTTCCTCCAGCTCCGCCTACACCTAAAACTAGAATTCTAGGTTTTAATTCTTTTATGTCTGGTGCTCTAAAATTAATTGTCATTTTTTCCCCTCTCTCAATTGTTTATTTGTTTTTCCCATTTAAGGCTTGCTCTATGAATATTAGATTTTCTTTTTGCATTTACCCTAAATTTTTCAAAGATTGTCGGTTCCCATATTTGAAATGTTTTTCCTTGACCAACAAACAACATACTTTTTTTAATTTTTGCATGTTTTAATAATTTCGATGTCAAAGACATTCTGCCTTCGCTATCAAATTGTAAATTAATACTTTCAGAAAGTATTGATGTTGCAAAATAATCCTTTTTTTCTTCAAAAGGATTAAGAGCATCAATTGCATTTGAAATTTTTTCAATTCTATCTTGGGGCCATGCCTCAATTGAATAATTGTTAAATGAAGGATAACAAACAACTCCATTATATCCTAAGTTTGAAAGGTATGATCTATAAGCAGCTGGCACTGACACCCTCCCTTTTTTGTCTATCCTGTTTTCGTAAGTAGATAAAAACATAATTCATATAACCCCTAT
>MDSV01197898.1_pt1 | contig 15039 bp, 20 predicted proteins | sample 810851 | NCBI WGS metagenome assembly MDSV01 (sample SAMN05326640, study PRJNA326480) | marine metagenome | isolation source: seawater | place: Atlantic Ocean: North East | collected 2012
CCAGATGAAATTCATACCTGCAAACTAAACGCTTTATGGAAGTCACTTACACATTGGAATAAAAATGGAAACTGTAAGTTTCTTACATATCTTTTCAACGGCGTTAAGTATGAGTGCATCAGGGAGGTTAAGTTCAAAAAGAAAGACAGGTCTTCTGGCGGAAAAGACTTAGATAAATTTGTCGCATCTCACGAAGATCACGTTTCTGAGATTGATATGATGGACGAAATAGATAACCTCCCAAATTCTGGACTGGTAAAGGATCGTGCATTTAGCTATACTATAAACGAAATTGCAGATAGACACGATATGAACAGAGAATCTACCAGAAGAAGACTAAAAAAATCTTCAGAATTGTTGTCGAGCCGACTCAAATAAGTGTATAATATGGTAGGAAAATTAGGATTTGCTGCGGAACTGGAAACTTTAATATTTCTAAACTTTTTATCAGGAGGTAGTTATTATGGCTACTCAAGCAGCGAAGTCTGCCGGTGGGGCAGAAAACAAAAATAATGGTACTATTGTTGGTATGCAAGCGGCTGATGCGGTGACTGGAAGCGCTTTAAGCTCCAAAGGTCTAAACGAATTAGCAACTGGCAGCGAATACGGCTCTAAGGTCGAGCCAATCAGCCAGTCTACTGGAAATAGGAAGTATTCCCCAACGAACGCTACTGATAGTGTTGGTATTACAACAGCTACGGCTGGAGTTGGAACTTCAATGGCTTTTACACCAAAGCCAGCGAACAGAACAGCTACTGACCCGCAGTTCATTATCAGAGGAGTTTCGACGACAATTTCTGGAAGCGGCAATACAGCGCTTCAGGTTGTTGGAAGAGAATACGCAGGTATCAATGTAACCAATCCATCTAAGTCAACTAAGAGAGCTGGAGCTTACTCGGATACATCTATTGACGTACTAGAGCCAACAGCAAGTGGCTTGTTCCCTTACAGAACAAAGGGCACTGGCGCAGGCAGTACAGCTAGCTGGGTTAATCCTAGTGGCGATGGCCTTGTTCCTGTCGGTACTTTTGACGATGTATTTGCAACTCGTACTAAGCCCGGCGATGTTGTCTACATGCAAGGGAGTCCTACTCCTAAGCAGGATGACTACAAGCGTCGTGATTTGCGAGAAGGTACATAATCCCACTGAGGAAAGCCCCTTCGGGGGCTTCCTCTTCTTTTCCTAATTATGAAAGGGGTTATCTCGTGAGCATAGAAAACATTACACTTATACTTACAATGTTAACCACGCTGATAGGATTTTTAGGAGGGGTTTGGGTCAAGGTCTTACGACCCGCTATGAAGTTTGTAGATAAGCACGATGAAGTTGTTAAATCTATAGCAACAATAGAAAAAGAAATCACTTGTAATGGTGGCGGAAGTCTAAAAGATGCTGTATTAAATTTGAATGACACATGCGGCAGAATGGAGAACAGGCAAAAAATCATAGAGCAAAGGACTAAAGCATCTCTGCACTACAGCAACACACCACTATTTGAAACGGACAATATGGGAAGGTTGGTATGGACTAACGAGCCTTTCTATAAAATGACAGGTCAAACTCTTACAGACATAAAGGGGTTTGACTGGATAACGTACATTCATGAAGACGAGAGAGAAGAGTTCCTGCAAGAATTCGAGTCTTGTTTGAAAATGAATAGGAAGTTCTCAAAAGAAATTTTGACTTCCGATGGACAGGAAATGAGGATGACTGGATATCCTTATAGATTAAATGACAATGAACACGGAGGTTTCCTTATTAGCCTTACAGAGGCTTAGAAAGAGAGTATTATTATGGGTTCTAAAAAATGGTCACTAAATTGGGCTGACGGCAAAAAGCTAGGCCTAAACACATTGTTTGTGTCACTTGCAGCAGGATTGACTTATCTTGGCACGCAAGTTGGTAATGTTGATTGGGGTTCCGCAACGGCGTTGGTTGTACCAATCGCTACGCTTGTGCTTGGCGCTGCAACGCAGTGGGCAAAAGACAGTTCTGAAAAAGAATAATTTTTTACTTGCAATCCCTAAAACATATATTATAATAATTGACATGAACGATTTTTTGAAATAAGTTACAAACCTCACTCGCCTGTAGGCTTTCGTTCTATGGGCGAGTTTTTTATTACACCAAGGAAGATGCTATGCAAGTAACTAAGCACAGTGGCGAACTAGAAGGTTATGATGTTGAAAAGATTCACAAGGTTGTTGAGTGGGCCACAGAGGGGATAAACGGCGTTTCCCTGTCAGACATAGAGATGAACATGAATCTCTCTCTAAGAGATAAGATAACCACCGATGAGATACATCAAATACTCATCAAAAGTTCTAGCGATTTAATTTCTGAATCATCGCCAAACTATCAGTACGTTGCGGCTAGGCTTTTGAACATGAGCTTACGCAAGAAAGTATGGAAGCACGCTACTACCCCTCCAGATTTACATCACCACATATGTCTAATGATAGACAACGGTATCTATGATGAACAAATGCTGAACGATTGGGATAGAGAGGATGTTAATGAGCTAGCTGCTTATATTAAACATGACAGAGATAACATGTTTACCTACTCTGGGCTTCAACAGTTAATTGATAAATACCTCATCAAGAACAGAACAACTGGTATTATATACGAAACACCACAGATAGCATACATGTGCATAGCCATGTGCCTATTTTCGGGAAACAAGAAGAGAGTAAAGGAGGCATACGATGCTTATTCCACTTTTAAAGTCAATTTACCTACTCCAATCATGGCTGGCGTTAGATCAACTATTAAACAATTCGCTTCATGCGTTCTTGTGGACGTGGATGATGATCTAGACGGCATCTTTTCTAGCCTACACGCTGTAGGAAAATACACAGCCAGAAGAGCTGGCATTGGATTAAACGCCGGTAGGGTCAGGCCGATCAACTCTCCCATTAGAGGAGGAGAGGTAATCCACACTGGGTTAATTCCATATCTAAAAATATTTGAATCATCGGTCAAGGCCACATCTCAGAACGGACTTCGTGGAGGATCTGCGACCGTCCATATTCCTTTTTGGCATTATGAAATTGAAGACGTATTAGTATTAAAGAATAATGCAGGTACTGACGATAATAGAGTTAGAAAGCTGGATTACTCAATACAGTTCTGCAAATTGTTTTATGATAGATTAATCAAGAACGAAGACATAACACTATTCAGCCCTCATGAGGCCAAAGGTTTATATGAAGCATTTGGAGACAATAATAAGTTTGAAGAATTATATGTGAAGTATGAAAATTCAAGGTCTATTAAGATGAAGAAAAAGATAAGCGCCAGAAAGTTAGCAGAAGTATTTGCTAGAGAGAGACTTGAGACTGGACGTATATATAGCATGAATATTGACACATGTAATCAGAATGGTTCTTGGGACATACCTGTACACATGAGTAACTTATGCCAAGAAATCATACACCCTACTGTTCCAATACAATCTATCGACGACCCCGAAGGAGAGATAGGAATCTGCATTTTGTCTGCATTGAACTTGGGTGAACTTAACTCAGAAAAAGATATTCAGATTGCCTGCAAGAACGCAGTAGAATCATTAGAGTCGGTAATCGACTATCAAGACTACCCCGTTTTGGCTGGCGAAAACTTCACTAAGAACAGAAGATCTCTAGGCATAGGGGTTACGAACCTAGCTGGCTTTCTAGCTAAGAACAAATTAAAATATGATGACCCAGAAACACCCAAGACAGTCCATGAGACTATGGAAAAGATTCAGTGGTATCTGTTGGATTCTTCATGTAGGCTGGCAGAAAAGCTAGGCGCATGTGCAAAGTTTGGAGACACTAAGTATTCTAAGGGTATGCTTCCTATCGACTGGTACAAAAAATCTGTGGATGAGATAGTCAAACCAGAGTACACAATGGACTGGGAAGAACTTAGGGGTAGGATTAAAGAGTTCGGCTTGAGGCACTCCACGCTCTCGGCTATCATGCCATGCGAGTCTAGCTCGGTAATACAGAATAGCACTAATGGGATAGAGCCAGTCAGACAACTCCTTTCATATAAAAAGGCCAAGAACGGCGTGTTAAAACAGTTAGTACCGAACTATCATAAAGGTAGGAAATATTACAGTTTAGCATTTGACATGCAAGATAATAATGCTATAATTAAAATTGTGGCAGTATTACAAAAGTTTGTTGACATGAGTATTAGTGCAAATCTTTATTACAACTATGACCATTACGAAGACGGGTCAATACCATTAAGCCAAATTATTAAAGATAATATCACTAGTTATAAGTATGGAGTGAAAAATCTATACTATTGTAATACTCCTGACGGAGACGGTAAACTAGAACAAGAATCAGTATGTGAAGGTGGAGCCTGCGCTATATAATGAAAAGTGTTTTGAATAAAATGAATGTTGATACACTCAAGCAACCATTGTTCTTGGGGGAAGACTTATCGCTTCAGAGGTATGACAAGTTTAAGTATCCTGTATTCTTCGACCTCTATAAGAAGCAGTTAGAGTTCTTCTGGAGGCCTGAAGAGATTGAACTGAAGAAGGATAGAAGTGACTTTAAAGACGACTCTATTATGTCTGAAAATGAAAGGTTTATATTTACATCAAACCTAAAGTACCAGACTATGATGGACTCAGTGATCTGCCGAGGGGTTCCTACGATTCAAGAGTATGTCTCCAATCCAGAGCTAGAAGCGTGTCTCAACGTCTGGCAGTTCTTTGAGCAGATACATAGCTACAGCTATACATATATTATTAAAAACGTGTATCCTAATCCTAGCGAAGTGCTTGACTCTTGCCTGACAGATAAAGAAATCGTAGCTAGAGCAGATGTGGCCGTGAAAGAATACGATAAACTAAGAAAGCTAAGCACTAGCAAAAAAGTTGACGATATTAAGAAACAGATATACCTAACACTAATTAGCATCAATATCCTAGAAGCTGTTAGGTTTTATGTCTCATTCATTTGCGCATTTGCATTTGCTGAAAACAAAAAGATGGTTGGTAATGCAGACATTGTTAAACTAATTAAAAGAGATGAAGCCATACACCTTTATAACACTCAAGAGATACTAAAAATTCTCAGAAGAGAGAAGAGCGAAGGGTTTACCAGTATAGCAAAAGAGTGCGAGGAAGACGCAATAAAGATGTTTGAAAGTGCTGCTGAAGAAGAGAAGAAGTGGGCGTCCTACTTATTCAAAGACGGTTCGATCATAGGCTTGAATGAAGCAGTTCTGCATCAATACATTGATTGGCTTTGCATGAACAGGAGGAAAGCCATAAAGTTACCTTATGACTCAGGGATAAGAAATCCTATATCAGGCTGGACTGAGCCTTGGATGAATAGCGAAGCGGTTCAGGTCGCCCCACAAGAGCATGAGATAACTTCATACAAGATAGGCGCTAGCACTAACGATCTTGAGGATATGGACTTTGGAGATATTAAACTATGAATGGCATACACAGTTACAGTTACGGAAGATTCGCAGGTGAAACAATTAATGTTAAAAGGCTTGACCCTAAAGCTATTATACCAACTAGGGCAAATGATACAGATGCAGGATGGGATTTATACGCCACAAAACAAAGATTTCTAGGGCCAAACCAAAGGGCAACGTTCTCTACTGGTATATGCCTTGAAGTACCAGAAGGTTTTGTAGGACTTATATGGCCAAGATCAGGACTCTCTGTAAAAAAGGGAATAGATGTATTGGCTGGAGTTGTTGACTCTGGTTATAGGGGAGAAGTCAAGGTCTGCCTACTAAACACTGGCCACGAGTGGCTTGAAGTAGAGGAAGGTGATAGAATTGCACAAATTCTATTTCAGGAAGTTCCAGAATTTCAATTACTAGAAGTCGATACGGTACAGAACTCCGATAGAGGTGCAGGAGGATTTGGAAGTAGCGGCAAATAAAAAGGGCTATAGATGAGAAAATCTCGAAAACAGCAGAAGAATGATAGGCGTAGAATTGTTCCAATAACAGCTAAGACGCCTAACCAAAAAGATTATATCAGAGATATAGTAGATAATGATGTGATTTTTTGCACTGGGCCTTCTGGCAGCGGCAAATCTTATATCGCCGCAGGCATAGCTGCAAATCACATATACAGAGATGAAGTAGATCAGATCATAGTGACTAGACCGTTAGTGTGTGCGGGGCAAGATATTGGATCACTGCCCGGCGAGCTAGATGAAAAAATTAAACCGTACTTACTACCTATGGAGGAAAACCTAAAACATTTCCTAGGTAGAGACTACTACGGAAAACTTTTTAACGACGGTAGAATCAGATATGAACCACTTGAAGTAATGAGAGGCGCGACATTTCATGAAGCGTATATGATATTAGATGAAGCACAGAACTGCACTCTAGCACAAATAAAAATGTTTATAACTAGAATGGGTGAGAACTCTAAGGTTTTAATTAATGGAGATATACGCCAAACAGATATAAAAAAGTTTAGCGGCCTACTAGAATGTGTCGATAGACTTGAGGGAATAGAGGGCGTGGGCGTTAGCCGCTTGTACTATGAAGACATACAAAGAAATGGGATAATTGGAAGAGTCCTTGAGGCTCTAGAGGAAGACTACTATGATTAATTATGACTATATTTGTAAGAGCTGTGGTCATGAGCTTAAAGATGTGTTACAATCTATTAAAGACGATCCACTAACCTTGTGTGAAAAATGTGGTGAGCATTCACTATCTAGGGTTATATTTGGAGGTAGGGCTGCTTTCGTAGAAAATATATCCACTATTGGCCAGCTAGCAGACAAGAACACAAGAGGCATGGGTTCTTATCAGAAATCAGAGCTTGAAGCTAAAGCTAAAGAATCAAAGCCCAAGGCTAGTGAAACCATATATAGAAAGCATGCTAAAGCAACAAAGGGAGAGATAAACAAAATGTCTGAGCAACAAAAACAAAACTATATTTTAAGGGGCAAAAAATGAAATACCTAGACCCTAATGTTAATGCAGAAATTTCAAGCACAAAAGTTACCCAGAAGTACGACAGGAATGGAGAGCCTGTGTTGAACGACAAAGAGCTTGATGTGGCGAAGCTAGTAAAAGTCTCTGGTAATGAATCTACATATTTGAAAGTCCACAACAATGTGCCGTATGACCCAAAAGGCATGTATGCCCACAGGGAGAAGGCGATTGATCTTAAGTACAAAAGGGTAAGCAGAGAGACATTTGACTATTACATGCTATACCTTAAAACTAAAAATTCTTTATACATGACAAGGACACAGAGGAGTTTTCTAAATGACTAAAAAAGGCCCACTAGGAAAAGCGGAAAAATATTATGTTCAAGGACACTATAAAACTTTGGAGGCAAAGCAGATTGCCAAAGAGCTTGACAGACCCATTGGCGCAGTTAAAAAACATATTGAGCTAGTGAAGAAGGAAGAGCCGAAAGATGTTATCAATGCTGGAACAAGTATGGCTAGACAGGATGGTGTTGTAACAATGACGGAAACAGCGTCCGAACTAGCAGAGACATCTAAAACTAGGACTAATAATCATTCGAGGAGAACAGGTTGTGTCACAGGAACTAAAAGTTCATAGTAGTAAAAAGGACTTCCTCGCTGATATGAGAAGTGAGGATTATTTCAGCACTTGGGTAAATGTTAAGTTTTCTAATGGCTCTGAACTTTACTTTAATCAGGCTAGGCATTGGAAAAACATTAAAGCCAAATGCTACCAAGAAGATATTGAAATAACAAGTGTTGACTTGCAGTTCCGTTCTCATTGTGAGAATGTGTACTCTGGATCTGGCTGTGGTGTCTACCTAGTTCCCACCGTAGTTGGGGAGATGGGTGGCGTAAGCAGAGAATGCATTACTGTCGGTGTAATAGATGAAGACACTGTAAGAAAAAAAATATGGACTACACCAGAGATAATCGAGGACAAGTCCTACGAAGACAATATTGAAAACTGTTTTGAAGAGGCTTTAGTTTACAAGAATGACAAAAGACAGAACTAACAAAAGTAATTACAAATCTCCATCTACTGGGGAATATTGTACGTGCGCGCAATACATAGCAGAGATTATGTGTACACGCATGGCGCAAAAAGAAAACGAAGGCACTCAGGCCTATAAGTTTTGGAACACCAAGAAGTGGAAAAAGACTTACTCTTATCAAGTGATATTAGCTAATAGATTAGCTAAGAAATACGACTGCGCCGCTATAGTGAAAGCTATAAACTCAAAAGAACTGTCTCATGTTTACTCGCTCGGTTATCCAAACATTGATGGTATTATTTCAAAATATCAGAATATTGTTGAGTCTCAAAAGCCTACCGAGAGTACTATAGTAGTACAGGAAAAGCCAAAGTCAAGATCAACCTCATTTGGCAAGAAATCAAGTTTACAAAGATTGAGAGGATTAGATGGCAAAGAAAAAGAAGACCAATAAGTTCACCGAAGATGTTGTGAGCAGCAGTGTTGTTCAGACATACGGAGATGTTGTCAGGACAGGCTCTGAGGTGTTAAGCAACTTGAATAGTCTCCAAGTCATTGGTGTATCTCCGGCATTAGATATAGCGCTCGGAGGAGGCCTAAGAGAAGGCAGTTGTGTTGTCATGACCGGCGATCCCAAAAGCGGAAAGACAACGACCGCCCTGCATTTCGCTGCTAAATGTCAGTCGCTTGGTAAAAAAGTTATTTACGCTAATACAGAGGGTAGGTTGGCAAAGCAAAACTTTGAAGGTATAAAGGGACTAGACCCAGACAAAATTTTAATCGTCGAATCGACAGATGATAGGGTTCTCTCTGCGGAGGACTTTCTGAATATTATTGAGTACTACATCAATAACGATCCGGAGTGCCTCATTATAGTTGATTCAGTGTCAAACATGGTTCCCAAAGTTGAGCTTGAGGGCGAGGTAAGGACTGGCGTGCGTAACTCGCTACCGAGGTTACTATCAATGTTCTTTAAGCGTATTGGAGGCTCTGTAACAAAAAACAAAACAATTATAATCTGTATCACGCACAATATTGCAAACACAAGCGGTAGTAGGTATGCGCCAATGAAGATGGCGGACTGTGGTAATATGTTACAGTATCAGGCAGGAACAAACATGGTTATTACACACCGTGGAAAATGGCAGGTTCCTGCACAAACTGGGCCTCACGTTGGACAGATTGCAAACTGGAATATTAAAACATCCAACGCTGGGGGTATACCAAACTCTACCGCTGAAAGCTGGATTAAGTACGGAATAGGATTAGATGAGGTGCAAGAGGTTGTCCAGATAGCGTGCGAGTTCAGGCTTATTAAGACCGCCGGAGCTTGGTATACTGTCCAATGCGCAGTAGACGAGAAAGACGAACCTATCATCGCAAAACTACTAAAAGAAAATGAGGTAGGCGATAAAGATGAAGACATTGAAAGGTTCTTTAAGTTTCAAGGAGTAAACAATCTGACGGAGTTCCTAAATGAAAACAGTCAGATCTGCGACTTTATATACGAAAAGATTAAGGAGCTATTTTGAAAGTTCTAGGGCTTAACGGTAGAGAATACAATCTTAATCTATCTAAGTATGATGTGAAGGCTAACGACAAAAGAAAAAGGTCAAAACACCACATCAGGGCTAGAAAGATAATAAACGAGGTCTACCATAGCTATAGAGTTTTGGAAGAGGTAAAACTTCCGGGAAGCACATCTTCCCATAAAAAGTCAGTGTTGTACCTAGACTTCTTCATACCTAATATTAAGAAGGCTTTTGAGGTTCACGGACGGCAGCACTATGAGCATATACCATTCTTTCACAGAACAAAAGCAGATTTTCTGCTTGCAAAAGCCAGAGATGAAGATAAAATAGAATGGTGTGAACTGAACAGTGTTGAAATTATAACTTTGAAATATTCAGGAGATGATAATGAGTGGAGAAGTACAATTAAAGGCATCTGATAGACTGGCCGATCATATAAAGTCAATAGATGAATACATAGCCATGTCTAATGTTTCGTACTCTGCTTTTAACGTAGAGTATGTTGTAGCTGCAAACCTGACAACAGATGACCTATCAAAAATGACTACTCAGGAGATGTTTGATGCTGCTTATATACTGTATGGGTATTCTACCTACATCCAAGACGAGATAAACAAAAACAAGGTCGCTCTTAGCTGGTGCGAAGATCAGATAGAGAAACTCGTCGCAGCAAATCTACAAAACTTTGACCAATATACTAAGCACGACGTTAAGAGACAAATAATTATTAGAGAAAACAGTTTTGCCGCCAGTGTGGATGGTATGAGGGCTGTGGCTGAGGGTAGGCTCCAATCCCTTGAGGGCAAAACATATGAACTTAAACGTCAAGGTGACATCTTATTAGAAAGGGCAAAAAGAGTATGAACCCAGAAGATCTAAGCATTGAAGAACTACAAAAGATTTTGCAGAAAAAGCTAGAAGCAGAAAACACCAAAGAGGAGACAAATAAATCTGTGTCTGATGATTTTTCAGTCTCCAGAACAGGATCTAATTCTAGAAGGCAGGCAGTGAGCGCTAAAGAAAACACTTGGGAAGACGTTGGAGAACATGAAGATGTATCCACCCCCGACTTTACGCCGACAGCCCGAAGAAGGCCAAAAGCTAAGAAAGTAAAAAAGAGATGTCATGTGTGTGGAAAAAACTTTGAGATTTCCGCCAGTTTAGTTAGTGGTGAATTCGTTCGTTGTAATGATTGCGTGAAATAATATGGATCATAATTTATCAGATGTTGGAGCAGAGAGGGCAGTGCTGTCTGCGCTTTTTCAATACGGGATTGATGCCTATGTTGAGATAGCAGATATTATCAACTCAGGTTCTTTTGTTAATCAAAACAATCAAGTGCTCTTTAAGTGCGTTGAAAAAGTAATTGAATCAAATTCATCTGTCGATATTCCATCAATACTTTCTGCTGCTTCTCAGTTGGGACATGCCGAAAGAGTTGAAAGCAAAGAAGAGATTTCATATATTAGGTCTCTATTTGACTTCCCTGTGAATCAAGGTAATGTATTTAGTTTTGCAGTCCAGATTAAGAAGTATGAGTTTGCGAGAAGAATCAAGAAGTTGACAACTAAAATCCATAAGGACATGGATGATGTTAACGGAGGAGAATCAATCGACGAAATAATCTCCATGCTTGAAGAACCTGTCATGGACTTCCTAAGAGAGGATGACGGAGGCGAGAAGCCAGAGAAGATTGGGGAAGGTGCGTTAGAATATCTTGAATTCCTTTCTGAAAATAAGTGTGACATTGTAGGAATACCGACTGGCTTCCCTAGATACGACCACGCCATCGGCGGTGGGTTAAGAAGGAAGTGCGTTGACTTAGTAGCCGCACGGCCTAAAGTTGGTAAGAGTGTGTTTGCTGACAATGTTGCGATTAATGCTGCCTCTCAGGGTACACCTGTACTAGTATTAGATACAGAAATGTCAAAGGAAGACCATCTGAATAGAATTATAGCCAATCTTAGCGGAGTACCAATCAACGAAGTATCTACTGGTAAGTTTGTTGACGACGATGAGAAAAACCAAAAGGTTTATCAGGCCGTCAAGCAGATAGAATCCATACCTTACAACTATGTCAGCGTTGCAGGAAAACCCTTTGAACAGATACTGAATATAATTAAAAGATGGATTATACAAGATGTTAAAATGGACGAGAACGGAAGAACTAACGATTGTGTCGTTGTATATGATTACTTAAAACTTATGTCATCAAGTTCCATATCAAACAATATACAAGAATACCAAGCGCTTGGGTTTCAGATCACAAACTTGCACAACTTAGCTGTTAAGTATGATTTCCCCTGCCTTTCATTTGTTCAGTTAAACAGGGATGGAATTACTAAAGAATCAACGGACGCTGTGTCTGGCTCTGACAGGCTTATTTGGTTGTGTACATCATTCTCCATATTTAAGTCAAAGTCTCCAGAGGAGCTCGCTGAGGACGGCCCAAGAGCTGGAAACAGAAAGTTAGTTCCTATCGTGTCTAGACACGGAGCAGGACTAGACGATGGAAATTATATTAACTTGAGGATGCATGGGGAGTATGCAAAACTAGAAGAGCTGAGAACTAGAAACGAGTTCCAAACAATGCCAATTGATGACACTGGGCTTATTGAAGAAGAAAACCTAGACAATATTAATGAGGAGATTGAAGAAGATGGATTTGAAGAAGATCAAAAAGCTCCTTGGGAATAACATAGAAATGGTGTTCGCTGAACTTGAGATTGAATATGAAAAGAATGGCGACAATATAACCTGCCCATGCCCAGTCCACGAACATAGCGATAATCCAAATGCCTTTTCCTACTCCCTAGATCGGGGTATTTGGGGCTGTTGGACTAGGAGTTGCCAGCACGAGTATGGTAACGATATTCTGGGGTTAATAAGAGGAGTCCTATCCAGAGAGGAAGGCGAGGACGTTGGCTTTTCCAAAGCATTAAGATGGGCATGTAAAGTCTTGAATATAAATAACAAGGAAGTTAATGTAGAAAAAAAGGAGGAAGAGGAAGATGGTTTTGTTGGACTGGTTAAGGCGTTATCGAGCAGGCCTGTGGTTGATGAGTCTGATGTGGTCGCTAGTATTGACTGCAATGTTACTGTACCGTCTGATTACTTTCAGGCCAGAGGTTTTTTGGCAACCACATTAGATCATTTCAATGTCGGAGATTGTTCTCAGAAGAAATCTAGCATGGTGTCGAGAGCGATCATACCAGTGCATAATTTAGAAGGTGACAAGGTAGTAGCCTATATCGGAAGATCAACCAAGGACTATATTAACCCAAAATTCCTATTTACTAAAGGTTTCAACAAAAACAAGTACCTTTACAATTATCACAGAGCTAAAGAGTGCGGCCAAAAAAACTCAACGTTATTCATTACAGAAGGACAGGGAGACGTGTGGAAGCTTTATGAGGCTGGAGTAAATAATGCTATTAGTATATTTGGTAAAAACATTAGCGCACAGCAGCAAATTATACTTGAAAATAGTGGTGTTACCAGACTGGTTGTACTAACTGATAACGACCAAGCAGGAAGAGAATCCAAAGTTAAGATACAAAGACAGATGAGTAGGATGTTTAAGGTAATATTTCCAAGGCTATCAAGAAAAGATGTTGGAGATATGAATGTGAAACAAATAAGAGAAGATATTTTGCCCCAGCTGAGAGGTATGTTTTAATGTTGAATATAATTGGTATTGCAGGTAAGAAACAATCAGGAAAAAACACAATGGCTAATTACATGCACGGACATGTACTAAAGCGTATGGATAACATATCTGATTTTTCTATCAATAACAAAGGCGAGCTTGTAATAAAAACTATTGTAGGTGGTTCTACAGAGTACGGGATTTTAGATATAACCAGAAAGGACTCTGGCTTCATGGAGTATGCCCATCACAACATGTGGCCCCATGTAAAATTGTATAGTTTCGCAGACGGGCTAAAGCATTTGTGCATGGAGTTTTTCGATTTGTCTTTTGAGCAAGTCTATGGCACTGATGATCAAAAAAATACTGAAACCAGTGTTTATTGGCGTGACCTGCCTACACCTAACAATAAGATTAAAGGCAAGAAGATGACGGCCAGAGAGCTGCTACAATATTTTGGCACGGATATAATGAGGAGGATGAATACGAATGTGTGGGTCAACCACACGATCAGAACAATAGCCTCAGAGCAGAGTTCGTTAGCAGTTATAGCCGATGTTAGATTTCCAAACGAAGTAGACTCAATTAAGTCTGCGGGGGGAAAAGTAATTAGGCTGACTAGAGAGTTCAAAGAAGACGGGCACTCAAGTGAAACCGCTTTAGATAAAGAAAATTACGACTGGTCAAATTTTGACCTAATTATAGATAATGCCTCAAATAGCACTGAGGATTTTTGCCGACAAATAGACGGCGTTCTTAACAGACTGGAGTTTGCATGTTAGTCACCTATATAAGAAGTTCAAGTTTCAACAATTATTCTTATTGCCAGATGCAATACTTTTTGACCTATGTGCTTGGTCATCAGTCTACTTCCGGCAAAAAAGCTCAGTTAGGTACGATTGTACACAAAGTAATGGAAGTCTTGGCTGGATGTCAGCATCTACAACAAGATGGCAAAAAGATGTTATTGAGTGACGACGCTTTAGGGGATATAAAATTTAATCGCAAGAAGCTGCAGAGTGACGATTTTGTTGAAGATATATTGAAGCAGAGCTATGATTGGTATACCAGTAGCTGTGTACATAAGTACACTAATGGAGATTACAAGTTTTGCAAGGATCTTACTTGGCAAGCAATCAATTACAACAAAGGAATGTTTGACCCAAGAAACAGAAAAATAGTCGCAGCAGAGCCTCATTTTGACATCGAAATAGATGAAGACTGGGCTAAGTTTGATTACGAAATGCCAGACGGGAAAAAAATTACAGGAAATTTGGCCATAAAAGGGACGATAGATCTTGTAACTGAGGTAGAGGATGGTATAATTGAGGTAGTTGACTGGAAGACCGGACAAAGAAAAGACTGGACAACCGGAGAAGAAAAGACATACGAGAAGCTACTTACAGACCCCCAATTATTACTATATAACTACGCTATATCAAAACTTTTTCCTGATTATGAGCAGGCTATAATGACGATATTCTATGTTAGAGATGGCGGGCCGTTCTCAATGTGCTTTGACGCTAGCGATAGAGAGAAGTTTTTAGAAATGTTAAAATTAAGATTCCAGCAAATCAGCAGGAACCAAACCCCCAAACCAATGTCCTATACGAGGAATCACTGGAAGTGTAATAAGCTGTGCCACTTTTATAAGAACAACTGGCCGGGAACAGACCAAAATATGTGTATATATACAGAGGAGCACCTTAAAAAACACGGAATGGACGAAACCGTAAAAAGATGCACCGCAGAAGGATTTAGCGTGGGCCACTATGAGGCTCCGGGATAAGGAAAATACTATGATTCAAGTAGAAATCACAGAGGACATGAAGAAAAGAGCATGGGCCAAATCCAGAGAGATGGGAGTTATTAAGAACTCCATCATGAAGGG